>Ga0209167_10000016_pt1 | contig 252232 bp, 227 predicted proteins | sample Coa_R1_9_FD_187154 | JGI IMG/M metagenome (GOLD analysis project Ga0209167, IMG submission 187154) | Surface soil microbial communities from Centralia Pennsylvania, which are recovering from an underground coalmine fire - Coalmine... | ecosystem: Environmental > Terrestrial > Soil >...
CCGCTCCCGGGCGCTCGCTGGGTACCTCATGGCCGTTCCTCCGGCCTGCCGGTTTACCCCACTTCGCCCTCTCCTCGAGCGGACATTTCACTTGCTAATCCCCCGGACATATCATGTGCTAACGACATGACACCGCAAGTCGCGTTGACTCAATCGAGTGCCAAAGTTATACTCCGGCGCTGATTCTAGCGATTAGGAGACGGAATGGCCTTCGAGCGGGCAGCGAAGCGGGAAGAGATCCCCGCAGGGCAAATCCGCGAGTTCCGGGTGAACGGCAAAGCGGTCGCTATCGCCAACGTAGATGGTAAGCTCTTTGCCATCAATAGCGTATGCCTTCATCACGGCGGGCCGCTCGGCGAGGGCGATCTGGAAGGCTCAGTTGTTAGTTGCCCATGGCATGGCTGGCAATACGACGTAACCACCGGCAAACTGACTCAGGAACCGGCCAGCGGCGTTGACTGCTACCCGGTCGAGCTCCGCAACGGCGAGGTTTACGTCGACTTAGGCTAATCGGCAGTTTGTGGCTATTTATCTCCATCGAGTAGATTTTTCATTGTTTCTTTCGCTCTTCGTTGTATAGTTCGCCAGTTACAGCCAGGCCATGACGCGCCCCGTTACCAGACCACATCACTGGCTGCTCGCGGTTGACCCCCGCATCTATCACTGGGATACCCTTTTCGTAAAAGGAAAAGAAATGTGGCGGCATGGCGGCAACAAGCCAGACGCGTTGCGCCAAATGAAGCAGATAAAAAAGGGCGACCGCGCCCTTTGCTATCACGGGAAGCCGGAATACGCGCTCTACGCAATCGCGGCAGTCACGCGCGATCCCTATCCTGACCCGCATGATCCCAGCCCCAAGCATTTAGTTGTCGATTTGCGCGCCTTGGAACGCTTGCCGCGTCAGGTTACTCTGGCGGAATTGCGCGAGCAGCGGCCTCTGCGCAAAGTGAAATTCCTGAAAAACCCGCGTTTGACAATTTCGCCGTTGACCGATGAAGAGTATTCCGAAATTCTGCGCCTCGCCGGAATTGTCGCATCGCCCGGCATTCCTCTGCCATAATTCGCCCGTAAATTATTTTGCCGACCGCGAAATCGAATAAGATATGTTTTGCAGTTTTGTTCAGCAGGACTGATGAGCGATATTTTTTGTTTGCGAAGTGAATTACGCGCGAAGCATACGTTGCATGTTTTCATGCGGAATTCCTCAGGATTAAAACTTGCCGGAACTTCCTGAAGTTGAAACGGTGGTCCGCGGCCTGCAGCTTCTTTTGCCGGGGCGCGTCATTGAACGAGTTCGTTTCGGCAAAACCGATTTCATCGACGAGCCGGCCGCGCTCGAAGACGTTCTGCCGGGCAGCCGCATTTTGGACGTGCATCGCCACGGAAAATTCCTAGTGCTGCGGCTGGAAAAAAAGCAGTCGCGACGACCCGCCGCTGAATCACAGCCTGCGCTATTCCATTTCATTGTTCATCTGGGAATGACCGGCAATCTGACGGTGCGTCCGGCAGGTATGCCTTCGCCACCTCATACGCACGTGTGGATCTCGCTCGATAATGGCGCCGAGCTGCGCTACACGGACCCGCGCCGCTTCGGGCGCATGCTGGTCTTGCCGGAAACGCAAAGCGACACGATTTTGGGCCCTCTTGGACTCGATCCGCTGGAGGCAACCGAAGAACAATTTCGCGAGCGGCTCGCGACGAAGCGCGCAAGAATTAAAGCAGTACTGCTCGACCAGCACGCCTTTCGCGGCATGGGCAACATTTATACGGACGAAAGCCTGTGGCGCGCGCGCATTCATCCCGCGCGTATGGCGGCGAATTTGACGCACCAAGAAATCGCCCGGCTGCACCGCGCAATGCAACAAATATTGCTCGAAGCCATTCGGTTAGGCGGCTCGTCGATTTCCGATTACGTGAATGCCGAAGGCCAGCCCGGCGAATTTCAGATTCGTCATCGCGTTTACGGACGCGAAGGTAAAAAGTGCGGGCGGTGCGGTTCGCCGATTCGCAGAATCATTGTCGCGGGCCGGAGCAGCTATTTCTGTCCAGCGTGCCAGCGCGCGCCGCGTCAGCGCCACAAGTAGATCACCGCCGCTCCAAACACCATGAATGCCGCGCCGAAAATGAATCCGGCCGCCGGAGAGATTGCCGTCCAAAGAGCGCCCACGACGATGCTCGACGCGAAGTCGCCAATTCCATTCACTGCTGCGAGAACGCCAAAGCTCGTGCCGCGAATTTCCGAGCTCACCAATTCCGCGGAAATGGATTTTTCCAGCGCTTGTTGCGCGGCCGCATGGATTCCGCCCAGCGCGAACAGCAAACCCAGCCAATCGAGCGTGCCCGGCGCAAAAATGAAACCGACGCACATCGCCGCGCCAAACAGATAGCCGGTCGCGAGCAATCCCCGTTTGCCAATGCGGTCCGCTAGTAGTCCTGTGGGATAGGCCACAACCGCGAATACCACGTTGTAAACAGTGTAAAGCGCAATGGCCAGGGTCGCCGCGAGCGTGGCGCCGTAATGCAGGAGGAGAACTTGAGACGCTCGCAGAATCAACAGCGTCGGCGCAAAATCGCCGATGCCATGCGCCAGAACGCCGGTCAGGAATCGGCGGAAAGCTGCCGGAAGCTGTTTTAAGCTGCCGACAAAACTGAAAGCGCGATGCGACGACGCCGATTTTGCCGCCGGCACGAGAAGCAAAAAACACAGTGATGCCAGTAGCCCGGGCACAATCGTCCAGCGCAATGCCGAGCGCACTCCCGATAAGGAAACAATCGCCATCGCCGTGAGCGGCCCGGCAATCGCACCCACCGTGTCCATGGCGCGCTCGAATCCAAATGCGCGGCCGAGCTGCGAAGGCGAAACGGCATCAGCGAGCAGCGCATCGCGCGAGGGGCTTTTGCCGCCTCTTCCCGTCCATCCCAGAGCGCGCAACCCCAAGACCACAGGCCATGAATTCGCAAAGCCATACGCGAATGTGGTGAGCCCAACAACGACGTAGCCGCCCGCAGCCACAGGCTTGCGCCATGCGGGACGGTCCGCAATCCATCCACCCGCAAGTTTTGCGAAGCTGGAAAGCCCGTCGGCGACGCCTTCGATGACGCCCAGCGCAACTGCCGGCGCGCCAATCAGTGCGAGAAGCGCCGGCAACAGAGATGTAGCCGCTTCATGGCCCCAATCGGAAAAAAGGTTCGCCAGCCCGATGCCCAAAATGCCGCGTGTCATCCAGCGGCCGCTTTTCGGCGCTCCCGGCTTGTTTGTTGTTGCTGCGTTTTGAATGTTCACGATAGGATTTTTCAATCCCTGGAGGCTTGTGCCGTTTTGGAGGCAGTCGCGAGTGGAAAAGCGCGGGCGAAAATTTGCTCCGCCCATTTGCTGCGCTCAACGCCATCCAGCCAAATCATCCGGCTGTTCGCATCCGCGAACATCGGGTCAGCCAGCAATTCCTTCAGCAATTCGTGAATGCGGCGCTGAAAAGCGCGGTCTTCGGAGCGGAATCCATCCGGCGTGATCTCTTCGGTGGTTGGCGGAATACCCGCGAGCAGATCGTAGCTGTCCATCCACCAGGCGAGCCACTGCTCCAGATGCGACTGACGCCCGAATTTGTTCACCAGATAACAATAATTGTCGAGGACGGAGCGGTCACAGACGATGTGCGGCGCGTCGCGGAACGCGTCCAACTCCGCGGCAATTTGCGCGTGCAAAATCCATAGCTGGCCTTGCAACGTAGTCGCCGCGTTCACCGGGAAAGGCGAGCGCCGCGCCACTTCGCTGACCAATTCGACGTTCTGTCCGGAGCGCTTCAGCAACGAACAAACTTCGTAGGCGATAGTAGTCTTGCCGACGCCGTGGGTTCCAATTAATGCCAGCTTCACGCAGCCTCTCTCCGAGGAAACTCCGTTTTAGCAGAGTTACGTCCCTCGCGAAAGAGCCAAGAAGATCGCCCCCGTCGACGAAAATACGCGAACGAAGAGGTCCTCAGTTTTTTTCGAGATTGCGCAGATTCTCGCTTAGCAAAGCGACTTCTATAGTTGTCAATGCAAATACGTTTAGTTGGTTTTTGACTCGCGGCAGAAGCCGCTTTCGCGCAAATCAGGCGGCTTGTACAATGGTCGCGTTATGTCAATTTCGAGAAGCATGTTTTGAAGAATTCTGGCCGTATGAGAACGGCATGAGGGCAGTTGTCCAGCGAGCCTCGCGCGCCCGTGTCATTGTCGATGGCCGCGTGACCGGCGAAATTGGCGCAGGACTGATGGTCTTGCTCGCCGTGGGCCGCGAAGATACGGCCGCAACCGCAAAGTCCATGGCGGAGAAGATCGTCAATCTGCGCATCTTCAACGACGCCGAAGGCAAAATGAATCTCTCGCTGCTGGACGTTCATGGCGCGCTGCTTGCCGTCTCGCAATTCACGTTGTATGGCGACGCGCGCGGCGGCCGCCGCCCCAGCTTCATTCAAGCAGCCCCGCCTGAGCAGGGTAAGGCGCTGTATGAAGAATTCGCACGCGCCGTCTCAGAGCTCGGTGTGCGCGTCGAGAAGGGCGTTTTTCAGGCGCACATGGCGGTCGAGTTGGTGAATGATGGCCCGGTCACCATTTTGCTCGATTCGGACAAATCGTTTTAACGCGGCGACAGAGAAGGCAGAATCGCAAAAACACTCATGACCAGCGCTGCAAATCCGGAGAAGCTCCGCGTCAGATCTGCGACCTTCGCTGACGCGCCACAGCTCGCGGCGCTCGCGGGCCAGCTTGGATACGCGTCCACATCGGCGCAAGTCAGCGCGCGCTTCCATGAGATTTTGCAAGAACGCGAACACGTCATCCTCGTCGCGGAGCGCGCCGGAAATCTGCTCGCTGGCTACATCGAAGTGTTTCCATTTCGCACCATCGGCGCCGACCCGCGCATTGAAATCGCCAGCCTGGTAGTGGACGAATCCTGCCGCTCGCAAGGCGCTGGCCGGTTGCTGATGGAGCAGGCCGAGTCTTGGGGCCGCGTGAATGGGTTCAAGGAAGCCGGGCTGCGCTCGAACGTCATACGGGACCGCGCGCATAGCTTTTACGAAAAACTTGGTTACCGCGTGAACAAAACGCAGAAATCCTTCCGCAAGAAGCTTTAGTTCCACAGCTCCACTCTTCGCAAGAGAAACCGCGCACACCCGTTTTCGATTTGCGCACAGCGATATCTCTGTGCCGGCGCTCTCCGTTTTTACATCGTGATACGATATAATTTAGAGTATAGGAGGACTTGGCCGCGCTGAGAAAAGAGGCCGATTACCGTCCGCTCGCGCAGTTCCGCTACGAGCTGCGCCGCTTTCTGAATTTAACTGAAGAGGCCGCACGCAACGCGGGCATCGAGCCGCAGCAGGTTCAGGCTTTGCTTGCTATCAAGGGTCTTCCTCAAGGAAGCAGTGCGACGATTGGCGCGCTCGCGGAGCGCCTTCAAATTCGGCACCACAGTGCCGTCGAACTGGTAAATCGGCTGGAAGCGCACGGCCTGTTGAAACGGTCACGTAATCGCAGCGACAGGCGGGAAGTTCTGTTGCAAGTTACACCGCGCGGCCAAGGGATTGTGCGCCGGCTTGCGCTGCCCCATCGCGCGGAATTGCGCGCAGCAGGTCTCGCGATTCTGCAGGCGCTGGAGCTGGCGCTGGCTCCCATGCGCCTGTTCGGTGCGCGCAAGGCAGAGTTAAGGGCGCACAAACGCAAGAAGACAATCGGTAGATTCTCATCCAGGAAGAGGTGAACTTATTTTGGCCAAAACTGTTCGACCGTCGGCAATCCCAGCACCCGAAGCCGGGACATTTCGGCTGGGCTACATGTCGCTTCTCGCCGCGCTCATCGGCATCCTGGCCGGCATCGTTGCTTTTGCCCTTTACGATTTGATTGGCCTCTTTACCAATCTCTCCTACTATCACGCATGGTCCTTTCATTTTCGCAGCCCGGAAGGAACGCACCTCGGCTACTGGATCATTCTTGTTCCGGTGATCGGCGGACTGATCGTGGGAGTCATGGCAAAGTACGGCTCCGAAAAAATCAAGGGCCATGGTATTCCGGAAGCCATGGAAGCGGTGCTCACCACGCGCAGCCGAATCGAAGCAAAGGTCGCCATTTTAAAACCCATCTCCGCCGCAATTGCCATCGGCACCGGTGGGCCATTCGGTGCCGAAGGCCCAATCATTCAAACTGGCGGAGCGATGGGCTCGCTGGTCGGCCAGTTTATTTCCACCACTGCGTCCGAGCGCAAAGTGCTGCTTGCTTGCGGCGCCGGCGCGGGCATGGCGGCCACGTTCAACACGCCGATTGCCGGAGTGATTCTAGCGATCGAGTTGCTGCTCTTCGAATTTCGCGCGCGCTCGTTCATCCCTCTGGTCATCGCAACGACACTCGCAACTTTCGTTCGCTCCGTCCTTCTCGGACAACATTCGATGTTCACGATGGACCCCAGCGTGGATTTTGACGCGCTTCATGGACTGCCATGGTACCTGCTGCTCGGCGTGATTTGCGGGTTCGCCGCTGTTGGTTTTACGAAGTTGCTCTATTGGGTCGAAGATCTCTTCGACCATCTTCCCATCAACGATCTCTGGCATCCCGCAATCGGCGCATTTTTCCTCGGCGTCATTGGTTTTTTCATTCCGCGCGTTCTGGGCGTCGGTTACGACACCATTTCCGAAATCCTCCACAACAATCTTGCGCTGAAAATCCTGGTTCTGCTGATGATTTTCAAGGCGCTGGCGCTGGTGATTTCTCTGGGCTCCGGCACGTCAGGAGGATTGCTTGCTCCCATGTTCATGTCCAGCGCGGCGCTTGGCGGCGTCTTTGCGATGCTGATCAACCATTTCATTCCCGGAACGCATTTATCGCCGGGTGCCTACGCGCTGGTGGCGATGGGAGCGGTCTTTGGAGCGGCCGCCCGCGCCACTTTTGCATTGATCGTGTTCGCCTTCGAAATTACTCGAAACTACAATTCCGTGTTGCCGCTGATGATTACCTGCGTCATCGCGGACATGATCGCCATACGCTGCCTGAAGAGCTCCATCATGGTCGAAAAGCTCACGCGCCGCGGCCTGACCGTGCCAACGGAATTAGAAGCTGGTGTGCTGCAGATCGTTCGCGTCGGTGAAGTGATGCGCACCGATGTGCCTTCTATTTCGCCGGACATGACGGTCGCGGAGCTCGCCGACCTTATCGGGCGCGGCGACCCGCGATACAACATCACGCAGGGTTTGCCCGTTTGCGCAGCGGATGGCGAGGCTATCGGAGTTGTAACCCAGGGCGATTTGCTGCGCGCCCTAAAAGCTGACCCTTCAGGAAAAATGAAGGTCGGCGAACTTGGTGGCGGCAGGCCCATCGTCGCCTATCCTGACGAACGCGCCCTGGATGCTCTTTATCGTATGCTACAAGAGAATATCGGCCGTTTGCCAGTGGTTGAACGCGGCGGCTCAAATAAACTTGTGGGCTTCCTGAATCGCTCCGGCATCCTGGGCGCCTGGACGCGCCAAATTGAAGAAGAGAACGTTCGTGAGCATGGATGGATTGAGACAATTCGGCGCGGCAGCGAGCGCGAAAAGGACGGCCACGCCAAATCCCAAGACCCAAAGACTATTTAAGTTCTTATGGGCCTCAACGCCCCAGCGCCGTTGCCAGCCTTAAAATCCGCCGCCGCCACCGCCGCCGAAGCCGCCGCCCGAAAATCCGCCGCCGCCGAATCCCGAACCGCCCGCGCTCCGCGGCGTTGACGCCATCGCGCTCCCTGTCTGCATAGACATCAAATTCAACTCGTTTATCAAAAATAGCGCCTGAAAGCCTCCGCCGAACGGCCCCGAATACCACTGCGGCGGCTGGCGATAAATGTCCTGAAACGCCGAGGCCCATTTTTTTTCGACGCGCAGCGCCATCGCGTACGGCAGATATTTTTCGAACATCTCCGGCGTCTTTTCGATGCGCTCAATCTGATCTTTCTCGACGCGCCCGAGAAAATCCTCGAATCCCAGCACCTTTTCCAGTTCGCGTTCGCCCGCAACCGTTCGCGCAGACATCAAATATCCAAATCCGGCCACAATAATGCCGGTCAGAACGCCGGCGATGATCGTTGTCAGAGAAGAAATTCCAAGCGCATTCGAAAGCGCTCCAGCGCCAAAAAAGCCTGCAAAGGCGATTATCAGGCCTGCGCCGAAGTATCCCTGATGCAACGTGTCCGGACGCCGCGAATAGTAGTTGTTTTCCAGCAGTCCATCGAAAATGCGGTTGCGAATCGCCGGCAAATGCACATAGAAGCTGTTCTGCAAATCCGACAGGGAAACCTGGTCGCTCGCGCCATTATCAAAAAGTGCGCCGAGCAGTGCCTGCTCGTGGGGCTTCAGGGGTGACCAATCCTGCGGCGGCTTCAGCCGGTGAAAAATAAAATTCTTGTGATGAATCAAGCCCATTGCCTGGCTGGTGTCCTGCTGCTCGATTTTCAAATATCCACGGACCGCCAAATCCACAATGGTCGCGGTGATGTCGCGCATATCAACCTCATTATCGACAAGCGTGCCCACTTCCGCCGCACTCAACCTATCGGGCGCCTCATACTGCACGGTGATCGGATTTCGCCGCGGGTCGCGGCCTTTCGTGTACCAAAACCATCCCATCACGAAGAACGCCAGCATCGGAACAAAAAATGGCCAATTGCTGCGCATAAACATCGAAATTTTCTGCCACGCGCTCGGCGGATGAACAAATCCCTTGTCCCATCCCACCACCGCCGTCAGCCCTTCGTGATACCCGAGCGGCTGCCGCGTTTGAATTTGCACCTCGTTGCCCGCGACTTTGACGCTCGCGTTCTGCCCGCGCTCGCCGTAGCCGCCGGTGAACGCCTCCGCGTGCAATCCGGTGACCCCTGCTGGCAAAACAATTTGCGTCGACGCGTTTTCAATGGGCGCATCCCATTCGGTCCCCGTGACGTTCCAATACAGCTCGTCGTGATCCGCAAAAAATTTCAGCGCGTCCAGCACTTTGTAGCGAATCACGATAGTGCGCGTCGTATCTACGGCATCCGGCACGTAAATCTTGAATTGCTTGTAACGCCCTCGCCGCGAGATCTCATATTTCAGCGCATGGCCATCGGCGTCCGTGATGCTCTGAGGTTCTAGGAACAGCGTGTAGCTCAATCCCATCGACCCCGTGTATTCCACGGGAATGTTGCGATAAATCCCGTGCCACACGCCTTGGAAATTCACATCCAGAATTTCGGTGACATCGATCGTCGAATCCGGATACACCGTCACGTGCACATCGAAGCTTTGTATGGTGAGCGTGCGCGCGCTCGCCCGGAAAGCAAGCGCGGATATAGCACCAGCGAATGCGAAGAGAAGAATTGTGGCGCGGCGAAGGCTGCGCATCATCGGCCCGGGCTACTGCGGTGCGCCCGCTTGAAAACTCACTTTAGGAACTTCGCGTTCGGCCGGAGTCCCCGTCTCGAAAAATTCGCGCGATTTGAAATTGAACATGCCCGCAATGATATTGGACGGAAACTCCATGATTTTCGTGTTGAAGTCTCGCACCACCGCGTTGTAATAACGCCGCGCGTTCTGGATGCTGTCTTCCAGCTGATTGAGCGTGTTCTGCAATTGCGTGAAGCTCTCCACTGCGCGCAGTTGCGGATATGCTTCCGCCAGCGCGAACACTTGCCGCAGCGCCGAGGTCAGCATATTCTCCGCGCCCGCTTTCGCCGCCGGTCCTTCCGCGGACATGGCCGCGTTGCGCGCCTGCACCACTCCTTCGAGTGTGCCCTTTTCGTGCGCTGCGTATCCCTTCACCGTTTCCACCAGATTCGGAATCAGGTCGTATCGCCGCTTTAGTTGCACATCGATGTCCGACCACGCGTTGTCGCACTGCACTTTAAGCTTGACCAGCCCGTTGTACATCCCGATCACCACAAAAACCAGGATGACAATGATCCCCAGTACTATCCAACCGATCATCGCGCCTCCTTTTTAATTCCTACGCACCGTCGCGCTCTTTTGTTTCGGTTCGTTGGCGCCAGCATACGTGCCACATAGGCATTTGTAAAGGCGCGCCACCGCGAAACTATACACGTTCACCGGCATCGCGTTATCATGCCCACCGCAGGAGGTCGTCCCGACATGCCGGCAAAACAGGCCGTTTATCTGGGAGTGGACATTGGCGGGACGAAAGTTGCCGCGGGCCTCGTCGACGCGCGCGGGAAAATCCTGTGCAAGACGCGCGTGCCGATGTCCAGCCGGGGCAGCGAAGCAGATGGCTTAGCGGCCGTCGAACAGGCCATCGAAGCGGCGGTGCAAATCAAGCCGCGCTGGCGCAAATCGGTCTGCGCGATTGGAATCAGCAGCCCTGGTCCGCTTGATCCGCGAGCGGGCGTCATCATCAACCCGCCAAATCTTCCTTGCTGGCACAATCTGCACATCACAAAAAAATTGAAGCCGTGGCGGAAATTGCCTATCCATCTGGACAATGATGCGAACGCCGCAGCCCTCGCGGAAGCCATTTGGGGCGCCGGCCAGGGATACGATTCCGTTTTTTACGCGACGCTGGGCACGGGCATTGGAACCGGCGTGATTTTTGGCGGCAGAATCTATCACGGGCGCACCGGCTCCGCTGCCGAAGGCGGGCACCTTTCCATCGATTACCACGGCGCGCAGTGCGCGTGCGGCAAAATGGGATGCATCGAGGCAATGGCCGCTGGACCGGCCGTGGCCAAACGCGCCAGAGAAAAGCTGTTGGATGGCTCGGCGGCTGGCGAAAAATTACTGTCGCTCGCAGGCGGTAATGCAGAGAACGTTACCGCGGAGATGGTTGGCGCCGCCTGGCATGCCGGAGACGCCTTGGCCGCATCAATCTTGCAGGAAACTGCCACTCTGCTCGCCATTTGGCTCGGCAACATTATCGATTTGCTTGAGCCTGACGTGATTATTTTCGGCGGCGGCATGGGCGCGCTCATGTCGGAATGGTTCGATTACATTCGCAAACGCTTGCCGGAATGGAGCATCAATTCGCGCTGCGCGGAGATTCCGCTGGTCCGCGCGCATTACGGAGAGGACTCTGGCATCGCCGGCGCCGCCGCTCTGTGTCTTTCTGCGAAGAATTCACCGGTGCGCACCCACGCGCTCAGCCGCGGGAAAAAGCGCCGATAACCGCGGCCGACTTCCATCCGGCGCACGCCGCCAATTTTATTTAATCGCTGTGGGCTATGACCGCAGCGGGCGCAACTTTCATGTTCTTCAGCGTTTGGAGCTCAGCCATTAGCCGCCCCCATTTGCGATGATTCCTTTTTGTGCGAATGGGAGCGTTGGGGTTGGCGTAAAAGCTCAAAATATCATCGCGCAACTCGCCCGGAATGGTTCTGTTCGGATCGGCGGTCAAGCGCTGCACCAATTGCGCGTACGTTTTGTCCGCCAGCGCATATCCGCCCGGCCGGATTTTTTTGCCCGTGTCCAAATCAACGTTCGCAAGATTGAGCGCTCCCCTCGGGTTCGCCGCTAAATCGGCCAGCAGTTGCCGGTAAACATCCGCTGAGTCATCCACGCTCTTGATGTACCACCCTTCTGTTCGCTGGTTAGGAATCTTAATCGCCAGATACCTGGCCGGGCCGATTTTCGGAATTATTTTGATGATTACCGCCAGCAGATGCGGCCCAATTCCCGGCTTCTTGTAGGTGTACGCCCAATGCCGTTCAAATCCCGCCGTTTTCAATTGGTTCAGGAAAGTATCGTACGCCGGCCCCGGTGTATCCGGCGCAAACTGCTTGCCGTGCAGAATAACTTCCGCACCTGCAAATGCAGGAACAAGCGTGCGCACCGATGTACGGTAGCTCCTAATCGCCGGCAAAACTCCGCCCACGAGTTCGCGCACTTCAATTCCGTACGTGGCCACAAAAGCGCGCTCCAGCAGTTTGCGCGGCGTGCGAAATCCGATGTACCTCATGTACGCCGTCGGAGCAAACGTGCGCTTCGACAGTTGCCCGATATCGAAAGAAAATTCGGTGCTGACGTACGCAGCCTCATCCTCGTCATAGGTCACATCGGGCCCGTATTTCTTGGCCAGCTTTGGAAAATTGATTCCTGTCGCTGGATTCATCGCTTCCGAATGGCCGATCGAATCGCCCACGTAATGCGACATCGCGCCGATCGCGAACGCATACTCATTCACGCTGTGCGCCTGCAAGAGCAAATTGTTGATGAAGTCGCCTGTCCGCACATAGTGCGTCAAGTTGCTGAAAAACCTGTTGCCAAATGGGTAGTAGCCCATATCCTGTGCGTCGCACCCGCCGTAGGCGAAAGCATGCGCTATGCGTAACTGCGCAGGAGTTGTGCCGGGAAATCGTTTGAGCAGCAGCGGACGGATTGCCGTCGGCCACGTCAGATCGATCAGCTCTTCATGAGTGAATACCGAATAGGCGCCGGTCATTTGCGGCGTCAGCATTGCCGTGGTAAGCACGACCAAAAACAATCGCCCCACAAAACTTTTCAATTGTCCGCTCCGCGCACCGCACGCGCTATATTGAAGATACACGGCGCGGCCCTTCAGCGCCGCATCGAACTTTCACATTTTGCGCAGAAGAGGAGCATTTTCACATGGAAAAAGAATTGCGCCTTTGGAAGGCCGGCGCCATCGTCGCCATGCTGCTCATCGCTTTTCTGCACCGCTGATGAAACTGTTCTCCGCTCTCGATCGTCTCACTCACCGCTGCATTTGACTTGCATCGCAGTGGCGCATATGCTTTTCGCCGAATTTATCGCATGGAGGAATTCGAATGCACGCGCTTCGCAAGCTGGTGCTCACTGCAATTTTATTTCTTTCGCCTTTGCCGGTCCTGGCTCAAACGGGAGCCTACTGTCGCGCCGGCCTTCTCGGGCAAAATTCGGCTTCCGGGCCGAGTTCCAGCGCCAAAACGGAGCGCCACGGGCTGAACCCCGCCGACCTCGATCGCAGCGCAAGTCCCTGCGTCAATTTCTTCCAATTCGCTGACGGCGGATGGATCAAGTCGCATCCCATTCCTCCCGCCTATTCCAGTTGGGGCACTTTCAATTCGCTTTTCAATCACAATCAGGAAATTCTCCATCAAATCCTCGAACAAGCCGCAGCTGATCGCAGCGCGCCTGCCGGCTCCAACGAACAAAAAATCGGCGACTACTATGCCAGTTGCATGAATGAGCCGGAAATCGAGAAAGAGGGAATTCAGCCGCTCCAGCCGGAACTCGCGCGCATCAAAAACATTTCCACGGTGCAGGGCTTGGAGGCGGAGGTGGCGCGGCTGCAAAGCATGGGCGTCGGCGTCATGTTTCGCTTCGGCGCCACGCAAGATTACAAAAACAGCACGCAGGAAATCGCCCTCGCGGCTCAGGGCGGATTGGGTTTGCCCGACCGCGATTACTACCTGAACCCTAATGAACACTCGCAAAAAATCCGCGCCGCCTACCTGCAACACGTCGCCAACATGTTCAAGCTGCTGGGCGACAGCGATTCAACCGCTTCGCAAGAAGCGCAGACGGTTATGACTCTCGAGACCGATCTTGCCAAGTCTTCGATGAGCCGCGTCGAGATGCGCAATCCCGAATCGCACTACCACAAAATGGATATCGCATCCTTTCAGGAGATCACTCCGGTATTTTCGTGGAGCAGCTATCTGCGCGATGTGGGCCAGCCCAACGTTTCCGAAGTTAACGTCGCCCAACCCGATTTTTTCAAGGCGCTGAACGCCCAGCTTACTTCCACATCTCTCGCTGACTGGCAAACTTACCTGCGCTGGCACCTGATCGACACCGCCGCGCCCGCGCTCTCGGCGAAATTCGTTGACGAGGACTTCGACTTCAGTGGCAAGACCCTAACCGGCGCGAAGGAACTGCAGCCGCGCTGGAAGCGTTGCGTGCAATCCACCGATCGTGCGCTCGGCGAAGCCCTTGGCCAAAAATACGTCGCGCGCGCGTTCACGCCTGAAGACAAAGCCGCCGCGTTGAAAATGGTTCACAATTTGGTGAGCGCTCTTCACGACGACATCGAAACGCTTTCCTGGATGAGCCCCGAGACTAAGAAGCAGGCGCTCGACAAGCTCAGCCATATCATGCTGAAAGTTGGCTATCCGGATCACTGGCGGAGCTATGCAGCGTTCAAAGTGAACCGCGGTCCGTACGTCGAAAATTTCCTGCACGGCCACGAATTCCAGTTTCAATACCAGTTGGCCAAAATCGGCAAGCCTGTTGACCGCACCGAATGGGGAATGACTCCGCCCACCGTCAACGCTTATTACAATCCTTCGATGAACGAAATCGTCTTCCCCGCCGGAATCCTGCAGTGGCCGTTTTTCGATGCGCAGTCAGACGACGCCTTGAATTACGGTGGCATCGGCGCGGTCATCGGCCATGAAATGACTCATGGTTTCGACGATGAAGGCAGAAAATTCGACGCCAATGGAAATTTGCGCGATTGGTGGACTCCTGAAGACGCCAAAAATTTTGAGGCTCGCGCTGAATGCGTCGAACACCAGTTCGACAACTACGAAGTCCAGCCCGGCGTCCATGAGAATGGCAAACTCGTCCTCGGCGAAAGCATCGCGGACCTCGGCGGGTTAACCATCGCCTATAAAGCATTCAAGAAAACGCCGGAGGGGATTTCCAACAGGAAAATCGGCGGCTTCACTCCGGACCAGCGGTTTTTTTTGGCGTGGGCCAGAACCTGGGCCGGCACGGAAAGGCCGCAGTTGGAATTGCTTCTGGTGAAAACCAATCCGCATCCTCTCGGTAAATTCCGCGCTATCGCTCCTCCCTCGAATATGGCGGCGTTTGCCAAAGCGTTCGATTGCAAGCCTGGCGAGCCAATGGTGCGTCCGCCAGCGAAGGTCTGCAAAATCTGGTAGCGGAATTGCCTGGGAATTTATTGTGCGTGGCACGATTCGTGCGCAAGACGAGCGCATTCAGGCGCGCGCCTTTTCCGCTGGCGCGCTCCTCAACATTCGCTGCTTTTCGTACTCCACTTTCGTCAGCCAGATGACGAATGCGTCGAAAATCGTCAGCAGCGCCATAAAAATCGTCGGATTGTAAATCATCACGTAGATCTGATACACGATGAACGCCGCCAGCAACAGCATCATCATCGGATAAGCCCACATCCGGTTGAACCACAAAGCCGTAACCAGCGCCACTTTGGCCACGCCATGGGACATCAAAAACAAAAAAATAAAGTATGGCGCGTGGCCGGCGATAGCCTGCGAAGCATGCAACAAGTGCGATGTGAGGTACGCATTTTGGCTCGGCGAAAGCAAATGGAAGGTCAGCGCATCGATTAGTCCATTGACTCGCGCCGGATCCGAACTCAAAAACAGAAACGCGCCGGCAATCTCCAGCAAGCCATCAAGCCCTTTCAGCGTTATGCTCAGTTGAAAGGTACGGTCGAGAAGTGTATTTCCTCGAAGACGTTCCATGGGGACATTTTCAGACTAACACTTCCTGTGCAACCGCTGCTGCTTTCGCCTGCGCGCAGTATTCAATCAGAACAATTCTTTACATTCGTGGCGTCGTGATTTAGCGCTTGCCTCATAATAATCAAGGAGCGAGGCAGATCCGTGCGCGTCGAATCCCATCGAGCGGCCCGCTTTCCTTTCTCGGCGAACATCGAGGTCATCGATGTGCAATCCGAGCGGTTTCTCAACGCGCGCACCCGTGACTTAAGTGTCTTTGGATGTTACGTTTCCACCGCCACGCCTTTCCCTGCGGGTAAAAAAGTCTCGCTACGAATTACCCACGGCGGCACCATCCTCGCCGCACTCGGCAAGGTGGTCTCTTCCAGCCCGAATTCTGGCATGGGCGTCTTCTTTACAAAGATTGAGCCGAGTGGCCAGGCTATCCTGGAAAAATGGCTCTCGGTTCTTCGTTCTACCTAAACATTCGCGTTGCCATTGTAGCGCTGCCTTCGTGCCGCACCTTTTGAATCACGCTATTTGGCGTTCGACTGCGGCAAGGCAGTGTCAGCAGCCGCCTGCGCCTTCGGGCGAGAACAGCATTTGCCAGGCTTGCAGGCTGCCGGAACGAAACGAGCCGGCGCTGGCCATCAAATAGAATTTCCACATGCGGAAAAATCGCTCGTCATAGCGCCGCCGCAGTTCATTCCAATGCGTTTCGAAATTATGGAACCAGGCCATCAGTGTGCGATCGTAGTGCGCGGCCCAGTTCTGGAAGTTTTCCAGAATGAACAGGCCCTCCGCTGCGGCGCCGACTTGCTTGAGGGAAGGAATCATGGAATTTGGAAAAATATACTTCTCGATCCACGGATCCGTTGCGCGAACGGAGCAATTTTTCCCAATGCACCCGAGATAAAAACGCCCGCAGCCGGACAGCGCGTGTCGAACAATATTCATATACGAGCGATAATTCTTATAGCCCACGTGTTCGAACATGCCCAGGGAAACAACGCAATCAAATTGCCCCTGCAAGTCGCGATAATCCTGCACGCGAATTTCTACAGGCAACCCGGCGCAGCGTTCGGCAGCGAGCTTTGCCTGTTCGCGCGAAATAGTTATGCCCACCACGCGCGCGCCGTACTTTTCCGCGGCGTATTTTGCGAAGCTGCCCCAGCCGCAGCCAATGTCCAGAACCTTCATGCAAGGTTGAAGATCTATAGCGCGGCAAACGAATTCGAGCTTTGCTTGCTGCGCTTCGTCGAGATTTGATGCGCTGTCCCAGCAACCACAGGTGTAAACCATGCGCTTGTCGAGCATCGCCTCGAACATATCGTTGCCGCGGTCATAATGATCTTCGCCGACTTTGAAAGAACGTGATTTTCTCTGGGTATTGAAGAGCAGAGAACGAAGGTACAGGCCAATCGCCGCCCACGCGGGGAACGGTGTTTTGTCCAAGTGAACGCGAAAGATGCGGTAAAAAAACTGGTCCAGCGCACGCGCGTCCCACCAGCCGTCCATGTAGGATTCGCCGAGCCCCACCGTACCTTCGCGAAAGACGCGGCTGTAGAATTCCTCGCGATGGACGGTGATATCCCACGGCTGCTGGCCGTTGATTTGAATTTCCGCGCGCGCGAGGAGCGCTTCGGCTCGGCGTTTGAAGCTGTTCGTGAACACGTGCGTTGCCTGTAATTGGCGATTTGCAACCGGTATTCGGCGGCCGTGGCCGGGCTTTGCAGCAGCGCTGTATCGTTCGCGTGCAAATTCATCGCGTGACGACCTATGACGCCGCCGCTGCACTTTTATTGTGCCGCCGGCGCGCACGCGAGTCAATCCCGGACAAAGCTGCAGGCGCGATTTCACGCTTTGCGAGTGTCCAAAGCGCTTGCGCAGACTGCGGTGCTTCAGTTTGGACTTTCCTAATCGTCACAATAGCAGTCAAAATTCAAACCGGCCCGCCGCCAAACTGCGCTACGATTTCCACGTCGCGCGCGTTTCGTATACTATATTTCGACTGCACGCCGCGCATACCCTGCGGCTTGACGAGGCTAATTTCATGCTCCTGGATACGAACGAGATTCAGAAAGTGCTGCCGCATCGCTACCCTTTTTTGCTGGTGGATGCGATTGTCGAGATGGAACGGCTCAAGCGCATCGTCGGCTTGAAAAACGTGACCATCAATGAACACTATTTTGCCGGGCATTTCCCGGGCAAGCCGGTGATGCCGGGCGTGCTGATTGTGGAAGCGATGGCGCAGACGGGAGGATTCCTTCTGCTGCAGGAAGTGAAAGAGCGCGATAGCAAGCTTCTATATTTCGTGGCCATTGACGGCGCGCGCTTTCGCCGCCCAGTGCTGCCGGGAGATCAGTTACGCGTCGAAGTGAACGTGCTTTCGTGGCGCTACACGTTCTGCAAGCTTGCAGGAAAAGCTTTCGTAGGCGATGAAATGGCGGCGGAAGCCACGCTCATGTGCAAAATGGTGGACCGCGAAGCATGAGCGAAATTGACGCGCGAGCGAGTGTTTCGAAGAGCGCGCGAATTGGCAACGGCGCGCGCATTGGCGCGTTTGCGGTGGTAGGCGATGAAGTCGAGCTCGGCGAAAACTGCGTCGTGGAGCCGCACGCCGTCGTTAACGGCCCCGCCAAAATCGGCGCGCGGAATCATTTTTATTCTTTTTGCGCGGTTGGCGGCGAGCCGCAGGATTTGACCTACGCCGGCGAGCACGTGATGCTCGAAATTGGCGACGCAAATCAGTTTCGCGAGTTCGTCACCATCAGCCGCGGAACGAAAAAAGGTGGCGGCACGACGCGCATTGGCAGCAACAATCTCTTTATGGCTTATGCGCATGTAGGACACGACAGCCAGGTGGGGAATCATACGATTTTCGTGAATGGCGCGACGCTCGCGGGTCATGTTCGCGTGGAAGATCACGCCACCGTTGGGGCATTTTGCACCGTGCATCAATTCTGCCGTGTAGGGCGCTATGCGTACGTAGGCGCGCTCACCGCGGTGACGCAGGATGCTCCGCCGTTTTCCAAAGTGGTGCAGGCGCGCGACGTCCGTTCGTATGGCGTGAATGCAATTGGGCTTGAGCGGCACGGTTTCTCGCCAGAACGCATCAAATCGATAGAGCGGGCGTACCGGCTGCTGCTGCGTTCCAAACTGAATACAACTCAGGCAATCGAGCGCATGCGCGCGACTCTGAACGGCTCGGAAGATGTTTCCGAACTGATCCAATTCATCGAAACTGCGGAACGCGGGCTGATTAAGTAAACGAATATGGCACAAACCGACACAAGCGCGGCCGCCGGATGGGGATTGATTGCCGGCAATGGAAAATTCCCATTCTTAGTGCTGCAAGGCGCTCGCAGCCGCGGCATTGATATGGCGGTGATTGCCATTAAAGAAGAAGCCTCGCCAGAACTCGAACGCGTCGCCCGCCGCATTCATTGGGTGAGCCTCGGCGAACTTTCGCGGGCCATCGAACTGATGCATGAAGAAGGCGTGAAGCAAGCCGTGATGGCCGGGCAGGTGAAGCACAACAAAATTTTCAGCTCGATACGGCCGGACTGGAAACTCGCCAAGCTCCTGCTATCGCTCTCGAAAAAAAATACGGATTCGCTGATTGGCGCGGTGGCGCGTTTGCTCGAAGAAGAAGGAATTCATCTGGTGGACTCCACCTCTTTCCTTGGGCCGTTGCTGCCCGAAAAGGGAGTGCTGACGCGCCGCGCTCCGAATGCCGAGGAATCTGCGGACATCGCCTATGGCCGGCAAATCGCGCAGCGCCTCGCGGAAGTCGATTTAGGGCAAACTGTGGTGATTTCGGATCGCGCTTGCGTCGCCGTTGAAGCTATGGAAGGCACTGACGAAACCATCGAGCGCGCGGCGCGTCTTACCCAAGGGAAGCATTTGGCAGTGGTGAAAGTCAGCAAGCCCTCGCAGGACATGCGCTTCGATGTGCCGGTGATTGGCTTGAAAACGATTGAAGTGATGCAACGTTCGAGCGCCACCGCTCTGGCCATTGATGCCGGCCGCAGCCTGCTGTTCGACCGCGACAAACTCCTCGCTGCGGCGAACGAAGCCAACATCGCCATAGAAGCTTTCCCGGCGGGCGATGCAGAAAAAACCGCGGAAACTGCATCAGAGAATCGTAGGCAGGGCGTGTCCGAAAAACCCGTCTCGGAAAAGAGCCGAATTTGAGCGACAAGAAAATTCGCGTCGGCGTGGTTGGCGTGGGCGACTTTGGTCGCAACCACGTGCGCGTGTTTCATGATCTCTCCGGCGCGGAAATTGTTGGCGTACATGACGCAGACCCCGAGCGCGCGCGGCAAGTGGCGGCAGAATTCGGCACGCTGGCTTTTTCCGATGTGGATCGCCTCGCCGAGCAGATCGATGCGGCTAGCGTCGCGGTGCCCACCGTTCAGCACGCGGAGATCGCATCCCAGTTGCTCGCAAGCGGCGTCGACGTTCTGGTCGAAAAGCCGATGGCGGTATCCCTCGATGAAGCCGACAGGCTCATCGCGAGCGCAAAAAAGGCTGCGCGCATTTTGCAGGTTGGGCACCTCGAACGCTTCAATCCTGCCGTGGTCGCCGTTCAAAAAATCGTGACGCGTCCGCTCTTTTTCGAAGTTCACCGCTTGGGCGTTTTTTCACCGCGCAGTTTGGACGTGGACGTGGTCTACGACGTCATGATTCATGACCTCGACGTGCTGCTTGCCCTGGTGAATTCGCCGGTGCGCGACATTCAAGCCGTTGGAATTCCAGTGCTCACCGACAAAGTGGACATTGCGCATGCCCGCATCGAATTCGAATCCGGCGCCGTAGCCAATGTAACCGCAAGCCGCGTCTCCACCGAACGCGTGCGCAAACTGCGATTTTTCCAGACGCGCGAATACGTTTCGGTCGACTACACGCGCCAGGACGTCACGCGCATTCGCGTGGTCGGCGAAGGCTCGCAGCCGGCGATTGATTTTGAAAAGTTGCCCACGCAGCCCGAAGAGCCGCTAAAAGCGGAACTGCGGTCGTTTGTCGACGCCGTGCGCGAGCGCAAAACGCCGCTCGTGGACGGAGCAGCAGGCCGCCGCGCCCTCGAACTCGCCACTCGCGTCATGGCCGGAATTAACGACCACGCCAATCGCGTAAAACCGGAGCTTGCCTCTACACGGCCCTGAAATGATCCCTCGGACACTGGTTCCGGTTAAACTTTCCCCTGTCGCTCCCGATACGCCTAGCGGAAACGGCCATCGGCGAACTTCGCAACTCGATTCGCGCATCGTGGTGCCTTCCGAACTGCCCCCTGCGGTGCTCGACACGCGCACATCCATACCTTCGCATTTGCCGCTGGACGTGCTGGCCTCGCGCATGTTGATTCCGCGCGATATGCCCGTGAAAAAGATGGAGCCGTCCGGCCCGGCAATCCCATCGCATGTGCCGCTCGCCGTTTTGGGAACGCGCGTCGTGGTGCCGGCAGAGGCCAGGCTCAAAGAATCGTTCCAAGCGCCAGCGCCCCTGCCCCAAGGTATTTTTGCGGACGTGCTCGAGCCGGATCTGTTCACCACCGGCGAAGTCAACCTGCTGGCCAGCCCGGACGATGCGAAAAAGCGGGATTGGGAATGGGTAGCGCGCTCTTTTTCCTTAATCGTCCACGTTGGCGTGATTCTGTTAATCCTGTTTGCGCCCAAGTTATTCACCGCGAATCAGCCTGCGCAGGAAGTTCAGCTTGCGCGGCAGCAGCTATCGAGCGTTTTTCTGCCGCCGGAAGTGAGAAACGTGCCGAAAGTGCGGCCTCCGATAGAACAGCCGAGCGATCGCATCCGCCTTGACCCGCGGGTACTGAAAAGGCTTGAGGCGCTTCAGCCGCCGACGCCTCAACCGCTGGCCGGACCCAAAACTCCCGCCCCGCCGCAGCCGGAAGAAACGAAACCCGCTGCGCCGAAGCCCGCTCCTCCGCCGCCCGCGCCCGTTGAAAAGGCCCAGAATGCGTTCAAGCCGCTTTCGCAAATGGAAACTCCGCCACCTACAAAACACAAGCTGAATCTCGATTTGCCAGCCCTGTCGCCGGGCAAAGCGTTGCAGGAATCGGCGCGGCAGGCGCTGCAAAATCGCAACAGTTCCACGTCAGCGGCATTTGCCGAACCGATGCCGCAGGCGCCGGGAGGGCCTCCGCCAAGCGGCGAAGGCGGCCAGGGACAGCTTGGCAGCGGCGTACAGATCCTTACGCCGACCGATGGGGTGGACTTTTCCAATTACCTGACGCGTCTGCTGGCGCGTGTAAAACAGAATTGGGAATCGGTGATGCCGATTTCCGCTCGCATGGGCGATAAAGGCGTGGTGATGATGCGTTTCCGCATTATGACCAATGGAAACATGCCCAGTCCCGATCCGATCCTCGAGCGCACTTCCGGCAAAGAGCCGCTGGACCGCGCTGCCGGCGCCGCCTTGACCGAATCGAATCCTTTCGAACCGCTGCCCTCAGCCTATACCCGGCCTTACCTCGAATTGCGAATCATTTTCCTTTACAATCTGCCGCTGGACTACAACATCAACCAGTGAAACTGAATCGCACGCAAATTTTGGGCGCGCTTCTTCTCGCGCTCGCCGCGCTGATTTTTCTCCTCGTTCGCTTCCGGTGAGCGCGAAATGAGTTCACCGCGCAAACTTGTGGCGATTTTGGGTCCGACCGCTTCGGGAAAATCTGCGCTGGCCATCTCACTCGCGGAAAAACTCGACGGCGAAATTTTGTGCTGCGATTCCACGCAGGTTTACCGGCATTTCGATATTGGCACCGGAAAAGTCCCGCCGGCGGAGCAGAGAGGAATTCGCCATCACCTCGTTGATTTGGTCGGGCCAACCGAGGTGTTTACGGCGGGGGATTATCGGCGGCTCGCGCTCGAACAACTTGAAGAGGTCAGCAGCCGCGGGAAGCTGCCGATTTTGACCGTCGGCACGGGCCTCTATTTGCGCGCGTTGCTCGAAGGATTGGACGATTTGCCCGCCCGCTCCGAGGAGATTCGTGAACGGCTGCGGCAGCGCGCGGCAAAAAATGGCCCGGAGTATTTGCATCGCATCCTGAAGCGGTGCGATCCAACTGGCGCGGCCCGCATTGCAAAACGCGATACGCAAAAAATCATTCGGGCGCTCGAAGTATCGCTTTTGACTGGCAAACCCGCCAGCCAGCTTCTCGGGCGCGGGCGAAATCCGCTGCAGGGATTCGCGACTGTAAAAATCGGGCTGATGCCGGCGCGCGCGAAGCTTTATGCGCGGATCGACCAGCGCGTTGAGGAAATGCTCGCCTCAGGCTGGGTCGACGAGGTGCGAAATTTGATTCGCATGGGCATTGCGCCGTCTGCAAAACCGTTCACGTTTCTCGGGTACGCGCAGCTTCGCGAACACGTTTTGTGCGGCACGCCGCTGGAAACGGTAGTGCGCGAAATTCAACAGGCCACCCGACGCTACGCGAAGCGCCAAATCACCTGGTTCCGTCGCGAAGCCAATGTGCGTTGGTTTGAGGGCTTCGGCCACGAAGAAAAAATCAAAGTGGCAGTAGAAAACCTTCTCGCGCCGTAAGGCTCCAGTAAGGAAGCTCGTCGTGCTTCTGTTAGTGTGGTTTTGCAGGTTTGCTGTGGGCGGCTTTTTTATTCTCTGCAGCTACTTGTGCGCAAAGGTTGTTCATGTAAAGTTCTCCGAGGACCTTCGCGTATAGGTTCAAGGGCATCAGGCCCAATTCAGCGCGGCGGCGGGCTACATCGGCGGCATCTGCGATTGGCGAGGGTCTCCCCTTTCCGTCGGGAGAGCAGACAAAATTCTCGCCGTAAGTCTGTGGCCGATGAGAATAGGATTCCACGCGGTCGAGCAGCATCGCATAGCTTTCTGAGCTAACCTGGCCCGCCTCAGCATCGGCTTTCATTTGAGGCAGAACTTGCTTTTGAAAAGCAAGCGGCTGGTGCTGAATAACAGTGTCGAAATCCCGTGCAGCCTGAGGCCCAACCATGGCGAATGTGGGAAGGCCGTACTTAGCAAAGATAGCGTGTGCTTCGATTCCGTCCGCGCGATCTGCCGCTTCCATCTTCTTGAGGTCCCAGTTTTGTTTACCCGCCGGGCGCGCCGCCTGGTCAGTCTTAATAAGACGCTCGATTGTTTTTTTCAATGCCGGATTTGCAGGCGGGCCGCTGAACTTCTCGCGAATCTTTTTCTGGCGCAGTTGAGCGCGGAGATAAATGTAACTGTTCTCCGAGACCTTTCCAGCATCGGCAGCCTTCTTGAGCTGAGGCAGCACCTTTTCGATGAAGTCCCGCGGCTCGCCGGAAAGCAAGATGACATATTCCTCAGCCGCTTCTTTGCCGACCGTTTCGTCCGACGGTATTCCGCTCTCGGCAAAAATCTGACGGACTCGTGCGTGCAGCGCATGGCTTGGAGTTTCATCATTGATGTCAGCAGCAAAGAGCTTGTCGATTTCGGTGGCGAGCTTATGATTTGTCGGCCTTTGGTTTGCCTGGCCCAAAACAGATAGCGCACATGACAAAAATGCAACGGTCAGAAGGCTGCCGAGCCACCGCGCCGTCTCACGCGCCTCGCTGACATTGCATCCCTTTTTCGCACATGGATTTCTCATCCCACAGCCGGAGAGTGTGCCTGTCTGGACCACGCCCCGCGCCTATTTCCAATTCTTGCGGGCACGGAGGTTGGTGATGTGCGCGACGTGGTGGCAGCCATGCCAGGCGTAAAGACTTAGCATATAGTCAAGCGAGACTGTTCCATGTTCGGGATGCTTCAAGGTGCGCGCAAAATCGCCCGCGCTCATGGCGCGCAGCAAATTCACCCAGCGCTCGTGCAGCGCGTCCATCAACCCAAGCGAAGTTTCCACCGGTGTAGTCCGCGAATCGCTCAATTCCGCCCAGCGCGTTTCGTTGTAGGGCTTGATGGTCGGCTCATCTTCGGTGAGCGCGAGCTTAAAACGCGTATAGGCGTTCATGTGACTGTCCGGCAAATGATGCACCACTTGCTGGACTGTCCAGCCGCCATCTCGATAGGGAGTATTAAGCTGATCGCGCGAAAGTCCCGCGACGGCAGCGCGTAATTTCTTGGGCGCCTCTTCAATTTGCGCGAGAAACTGCTTGCGATTTTCTTCGGTGGGCGCAGTGGGCTGAAATTTGCCGATGGGATACCGCAACTCCGCGTCGCTCATGCTTTCGTCTCCTCTTGTGCGCCGAAAATTATCCTTCGCGCTGCTCAACTCTGATTTTCCACGTACTCCTCGTGCCAGGCCATTTGAATGGCTTCGAGCTTGCCTTCGTTGGATTGCGCAGGATCGCCGGTGAAGCCGTCGAGCTCGGTGACCCATTTGTGCAAGTCGGTGAATCGCACGGTCAGCGGATCGATCTCCGGGAATTTTTCCGCGAGGCGGATGCCGATCTCTTCCGCGTTGTCCCAGTCAAATGTAGAAGGCATGTTCGCTCCTTATGAATTCCCAGTGCAAATCATCAGCCCGGGCTAAATCCAGACGCCACCCGCCGGCGCTCGATCAGTGCTCCGCTTCCTTTGCGTAATTTTTATTCCATGACGGAATTTCCACCACAAGATCTTTTGTGCCGTCGGGAACGCACTGGCAACCGAGGCGCGATTTGGGCGTGACGCCGGGGGCTTCGTCGAGTTGATCCAGCTCCGCATCGGTGGCCTCGTTGCAGGATTCGAGGCCTTCGTGCACGATGACGTGGCACGTCGAGCAGGCGCAAACGCCGCCGCAAGCGTGGTCCAGGCCCATGTGAAATCCAGTGGCGATGTCCAGAATGCTGCCGGGAAGGCCATCGTGGCCGTAAGGAAATTTCGATGGATCGACTTCGACTGTTTTGCCCTCTTTCGCGAACGTCACCTTAAATTTCTGCGTCGCGGGAGTATATTTTGTCTCTTCGATGTAAGGATTTTTGCCGCCCATATGGCGCTCCTCAAAACGCTACGCTCTATAATTCCTCGATGCGCTTGCCGCCGACCGCGGCTTGCAGCGCTTTGTTCATGCTGATTTCCGCAAGATGATGCGTCGCGAGATTAAGTTCGTCAACTCGCTGGCGAACCAATTTGTAATCCTTGCCCGCCATCGCCTCGCGCAACGCTTTCACCGCCGCATTGATTTTCGCGCGCTCGGTTGCGGCGAGCGATTGCGTTTCCTCGCACGCCAGAGTTTTTTCCGTGGCGCGCAAAATAGTGTCCGCCTCATTGCGCGCTTCGATTAACTGGCGCTCGGCAAAATCCTGCTCGGCGAATTCGATGGACTCCTCGAGCATTTTTTCCATCTCCGCGTCGGTGAGGCCGTAGCTGGGCTGCACTTCGATGGAGCTTTGCTCGCCGCTGCGCAGATCGCGCGCAGCCACTTGCAAAATTCCGTTGGCGTCGATCAGGAATTTCACTTCGATGCGCGCGAGGCCTGCGGGACCGGGTGGAACTTTCAACTGAAAACGGGCCAGCGAGCGGCAATCTTTCGCCAGTTCGCGTTCGCCCTGCAGAATGTGAATGTCTATCCCCGTCTGGTTTTCCACGCCGGTAGTGAAAAGCTCCTGCGCGCTCGCGGGAATCGTGGAATTTCGCGGAATCAATTTCGCTACCACTCCGCCCATGGTTTCGATGCCGAGTGAGAGCGGCGTCACATCGAGCAGCAGCATGTTTTTCACGCCGCTTTCGAGAATGTCCGCTTGAACTGCAGCGCCGAGCGCCACCACTTCATCGGGATTCAACTCGACGTGCGGGGCGCGGCCGAAATAATCGCCAACAGTTTTTCGAACCAATGGAATGCGCGTGGAGCCGCCGACGAGCACCACTTCATCAATTTCCGCGGGCTTCAGTTTCGCATCGGCGAGAGCCATTTTCACCGGCGCCATAGTGCGCGCAACAATTGGCGCGATGGCTTTATCGAATTCGCTGCGCCTCATCTTGCGCAAATAGGCGCGGCCATCCGGCAGTTCGAAACCGATAGTGGCTTCTTCCGCTTCGGAAAGGTCGTGCTTGGCGTGAACCACGCATTTGCGAAGTTTCTGCACGCCTTCCGGATCACCGGTGACGTCAAAATGGAATTGCGCGGCGATTTCCGCGCTGACGATTGCCAGCAGCGTGTTGTCAATATCATCGCCGCCGAGATGCGTGTCGCCATTGGTGGAAAGTACCTGATAAATGTCGCCCTCGGCGCTGGAGATAAGTTTGAGAATGGAAATATCGAACGTGCCTCCGCCGAAATCGTAAACGGCGACGCGGCCGCGCCGCTGTTTGTGCAAACCGTAAGCAAGCGCGGCGGCGGTGGGCTCGTTGACGAGACGAAGCACTTCGAGGCCGGCGAGGCGCCCCGCGTCTTTGGTGGCCTGGCGCTGCGCGTCGTTGAAATATGCCGGAACGGTGATGACTGCGCGATCCACGGTGTCCTTGAAGAATTTCTCGGCCCAGGATTTCAGTTCCCGGAGAATGAACGAGGAAATTTCCGGCGGCGTGAAATATTTTTCGCCGAGGCGCACGCGAATCACATTGCGGGAATTTTCGTCGATGCGAAATGGAAAAATTTTGAGTTCGCCGCGAACGTCTTCCACGCCGCGGCCCATCAGGCGCTTCACCGAATAAATGGAGCGTTCCGGCTGCGTGAGCAGAAGCTGGCGGGCGGCTTCGCCGACGACGATTTTACCGTCAGAGTCGAGGCTGACGACGGAGGGGCATAGGGTGCTGCCCCAGGGGCCGGGGATGCACTGCGGCTCGCCCGTGGCGGCGTCAATGAAAGCCACCAGGCTGAAAGTTGTGCCGAGATCGATGCCGACTGTTTTGCTCATCTTTGTGTCTATTCCGGGTGTCTATTCCCATTCCTAAAAAGTGGCAAAAGTTTACGATTAGAAAAAGTGATATCGTTCATTTGACGCGAGTTACGGCGATTTCTAATTTTCAGCGTCGCGATTAGACATGTAAACATAAGAGCCTTAACCTTGCCCCAATTCCTCGCTTACATTGCGCACCAGATTGCGAATGTAGGAGCGGCGATTCAACAATTCGTTCAATTTGGCCATGAGGGCCGGGCGGGCGGCGTCTGTTTCGGGCCTGGCGAGCGCCGCATCCCATCCGGCGAAGACGGCGTCCAGTTGGGCGTCGACTTCCGCGAGTTTCTGCTGAAAATTCTGCTGCGCCGCAGTGAGTTTTTCGCGCAACTCGGTGAGATCACCGCCCTCGGATTTGGCTTCGCGCAATTCGTCGAGCGATTCGTTCAATTCAAAGACCTCTTCGAGCAATTCGGGAGGCGCCTGCTGCTTGGTGGTGCCTTCCTTGCGGACGCCGGCGCGAAGCAGCAGATATTCGACGCGGGCGATGGGATCGCGGAGGGTGCGATAGGCGTCGTTCAATTCGGAGGAGCGTTCGAGAGCGAGATTGCGCTCGAATTCGGAGGCTCGAACGAAATTATCCGGATGCAACTTCCAACTCAACTGATGGAAGCGCTGCTCGAGGGCGGCCGCATCGATCTGCAGATTCTGCGGCATGGAAAAAAACGCGAAATAATCGGCTTCGCGAGCGAGCGGCTGGATCTTGCCACAGGCCACGCAGAAATGCGCGTTGCCGGATGGGGCTTTGCAACTCCAGCAAAATACGGCGGGGACGGATTCGGTTTGTGTGTTCGTGGCGCTCATCTGATTCTCAAGATTTCTGCTTCCTTAGCGGGCTCAAACGGCAGGCGGCGAGGCGGGCGCTTCTCACGCGGTGAAAGAGCTGCCGCAGCCGCAGCTTCGCGTCGCCTGAGGATTCTGAAAAACGAATCCCTGGCGCACCAGAGTTTCTTCGAAATCAAGCGTGGTGTTCGCGAGATAGAGAAGGCTCTTGGGATCGACGAAGACACGGGCGCCATTTTCCTCGATGACGTTGTCGCGATCGCGGGCCTGCGTTTCGAGGCGCATGGCGTAGGAAAGGCCGGAGCAGCCGCCTCCCTGCACGCCGACGCGGAGTCCGCCGGAGTCCACGGGCACGCCTTCTTTGGCGAGCAATTCGCGGATTTTTTGAGCCGCTTTTTCGGTGACGTGAATCATAAAATTTCTGCGATTCTAAATCCCGTACTTCAGGGGCTTCCCGACCAGAAGCGTCGGGACGCGAACTGCGCGAAAGCCCAAAAAAACGTACGCAGTAATGTCGGAGGAAGCTCCGACCCCCTAAAAACATTGGATTCCGCTGCAGCGGCTCGGAATCGCAACTCCCATCCAGCCCGCTTTGAAAGCCTCACGTCAGTTCGCGCAAATACGTGCGCGAACGGGACGTGAGCTACAGAACTCGCTACCCTGCGCAGCAAAAGCTGCCGACCTAAAGGTCGCCGCTACGAAAGTCAACAGCAGGTTCCTCGTCGTCCCGATACAGTTCATCGGGACTCGCTCGGAATGACAAACAGGGCACCGCGAAGCAGTTAGCTGCTGGCCTGAGGCGTGGCAGCTTGAACGGCAGCGGACTTTTCGTCGCCGGCCTTGCGCTTCCAGTCGGAGATCGCCGCCTTGATGGCGTCCTCAGCCAGCACGGAGCAATGGATTTTCACCGGCGGGAGCGAAAGCTCGCGGACGATGTCCGTGTTCTTGATGGCGAGGGCCTCCTCGACGGTTTTGCCGCGCACCCATTCCGTGGCCAGCGAAGAGCTGGCAATCGCCGAGCCGCATCCGAAGGTCTTGAACTTAGCCTCTTCGATGACGCGCGTCTCGGGATTGATCTTCATTTGCAGCTTCATGACGTCGCCGCATTCCGGCGCGCCGACGAGGCCGGTGCCTACGTTTTGGTCCTTCTTGTCGAGCGAACCGACGTTTCGCGGATTATTGTAGTGATCGATTACTTTGTCCGAATAAGCCATCATGCCCTCCAGAAAATTTGCTGAAACTTGCCAAACATAGCCTCAGGGGCTAAAGCCCCGTTCTCTTCTTGCCTATCGGCACGGCTGAAGCCGTGCCCTTACAAAAACTGCCGGCCTAAAGGCCGCCGCTACAAAAATCAAACTGGCCCTCAGCGGTTAAAACCGCTTTTGCCTTCCTTTTCGGCACGGCTGAAGCCTTGCCCTTACAAAACCTCTCATGCCCTCAATGGCCCTTCAGGGGTTAAAACCCCTGATCCTAGTTCCTCACCGACGTCCGCAAAAGCCGCGGCCGGGTTCGGAATGACAACTATGACGCTAGGCCGTTTTCCAGTTCATTTTGCTGACGTCGACGCCCTCTTCCTTGGCCATTTCGTAGAGTGGCGAAAGCTCGCGGAGGCGCTCGACGGTTTCGACGACGCGATTGGTAACGTAGTCGACTTCTTCAACAGTGTTGAAGCGGCCGAGGCCGAAGCGAATCGAAGTGTGCGCAAGATCTTCGCCAACGCCGAGAGCCTTCAGGACGTAACTGGGCTCGAGAGTGGCGGAAGTGCAAGCGGAGCCGCTCGAAACGGCCACGTCATTGATGCCCATGAGCAGCGATTCGCCTTCGACGTACGCGAAGCTGATGTTGATATTGTGCGGAAGGCGATGCTCCATCGAGCCATTGATGTAGGTTTCGTCGAGCTTGCTCATAATGCCAGTTTTCAGGCGATCGCGCAGGCCGCGCAGGCGCTCGCTCTCTTCCGCCATTTCGAGGCGGCAAAGCTCGCAGGCTTTTCCGAGGCCGACGATGCCGGGAACGTTCAAAGTGCCGGAACGCATGCCGCGTTCGTGGCCGCCTCCGTCAATCATGGCAGTGAGTTGGACGCGCGGGTTCTTGCGGCGAACGTAAAGCGCGCCGACGCCCTTGGGGCCGTAAAGCTTGTGCGCGGAAATGGAGAGCAGGTCGATGCCGTCCTTTTGAACGTCTACAGGAACTTTGCCGACAGCCTGCACGCCGTCCACGTGGAAGAAGACGCCCTTTTCCTTGGCGATTTTTCCGATTTCGGCGATGGGCTGAACGACGCCGATTTCGTTATTGGCGTACATGATGGTGATCAAAATTGTCTTTGGCGTGATGGCGCGGCGCAAATCGTCGAGATTAATGCGGCCATCTTTTTCAACGGGCAAATAAGTGACTTCATAGCCCTCTTTTTCGAGGCGCTTGCAAGTGTCGAGCACGGCTTTGTGCTCGGTGACCTGCGTGATGATGTGATTGCCCTTTTCGCGATACATCGCCGCGACGCCTTTAATGGCCAGGTTGTCGGATTCTGTGGCGCCGCTGGTGATGACAATTTCCTTGGGCGTGGCGTTGATGATTTGCGCGACTTGAGCGCGCGCTTCTTCGACGCCCTCTTCCGCGACCCAGCCAAAGGCGTGGTTGCGGCTGGCGGCGTTGCCGAATTTCTCGTTGAAATAGGGCAGCATCGCGTCTATGACGCGCGGATCGACTTGCGTGGTCGCATGATTATCGAAATAAATTGGTAGCTTGACCGCCATTCTCGTCTCCTAAACTCTCAGTTTAGTGGGCCAGTTTGAATTTTGACTGGTGTTGCCACGATCAGGAAAATTCAAACTGACTCACCCCCTCAATTCGACGACCTCGGAAGCCGGGGCGTCGTGCGCCATTTCTGAAATTGTGACTTTGTTGAGCATTGCAAGAATGCTGTTGTTCACTCTGCGCAGCGGCTCTCTGACCGTGCAGGTTTTTGTCTGCTCGCAATCGCCATGATGGGTGACGCAGGAAGTGAGCGAAAGCGGGCCGTCGATGGCGTCAATGGCTTCAAAGGCGGTGATCAGCCGGGCGTCGCGCGCCAGCATGTAGCCGCCGCTTGAACCATGACGCGCGATGACGATTCCTACACGCGCGAGCTTTTGCAGCACTTTGGCCATCAACGGCGCGGAAATGCCATAGGATTCGGCAATGTCCGAGGCGCTGAACGAGCCTTTGTCGGCGTTCACCGCGAGGTGCTTTAGAGCGATGAGCGCGTAGTCGGATTTTTTAGATAGCTTCAGCATAACCGGTGAGACAAATTGGCGAAACGGGGATATACGACTCCCCCAGTCGCATATGAATTTTAGACCCTGTCTGGCGAGGCTGTCAAGCGCAAAGTATGCCGCAAATCCTGTTACAGCAAGGGGTTAAATTCCGACTAGTTCAGTCGTATTTGCATGATGTGGACGTTTCAGCGAACGGGGAACCGCCATTGGAATGACGCGAAATAGCCGGTAAACGGCGTTCCGTCCTAATGGTGGTGTGGCGCGGCTGCTACCTCAGCGGATTGCCGTGAAGGCGTCTTTATCTGCGAAGCGGAGCGGCTGGCGCTCTTGAGCATATTGGCCGCTTGTTCCAGGGTCAGATTATTGGGGACACGATGGTAATTGGATTCGACGATCTTCTCGGAAACGGAGATCGTCTTAAAAAAGAGTGCTTTGCCGGTGATGTGCGTAAAGAGCAGAGTGAGGTCCCAGTGGCCGCTGCCAACGTCTTGCTGTTTCACGTCGAAGGCGCCGCCTTTATCCAAGTGGCCGAGCAAACCATAGCCAAAGTTCACGCGACTGATGATGCGGCCGCGGAACTCAGCGAGGCGCATATTGCTGCGATTGATGACGAGCACGCCAGCCATATGATGGAAAACTTCGGCTTCACGAGTAGTGGGCTTAAAGTCCGGATTGGGCTTGAATGTTAGACGGATCAAATCGTCTTGCTTGCCGTCATAGCTATAGAGCAATGCGTTCGGAAGCATTTTCATGAGGGCTTGCTCTTTTTGGAAGTCGCTGGAAGCAGTCTCTCGCTTTTTTTTCTGTTCATCGCGGTTGCGCAGAAATTGCTGCAGGCGCTGTTGCTCGGCCTGCTGCTGCTGGGGGTTCAGGGGATGGCCATCTACAGTGACGAGGCGTTGAACCTCACCCTGTTTCGTTTCGACGACTTCCCAAGTCTTGCTGTCTCCGGGCTTAACGACTGTTTTGCGGAAAAGCCAGTGGGTCGAGTCATCTTTCTCGGCCTTGAGCTCGTTCTGCACCATTTCATCAACTAATGTTTTAGGATTTGGGAGCGCCGTGGAACGAGGTGAATCTTTCCCGATAGCACGAGCCATTTTTGTTGGCGCAGAAAAAAACATTCCGAGCAAAGACAGAAACAGTGCTGCTGACGCCCAGCTAGAAACTTTTAGATGGCGGTTGCTCATGCTGATTTTCTCCCGGACCTCTCTATTATCCGCAAGCAAGAGGGGGAGCTTGCGTTATGGCTCTATTTTGGGCGCGAACGCTTTCGTTGGGTTTCGGGTGGTTACTGTACTCGCGAGGGCGAACGGGAGATTTTAGTCAGGGGTTTCCACCGGTTCAGAAAGTTCTCAACGTCTTTCAGGCCGATTTTGGTGGTGTTTTCGAAGTCGCCCTGCTTTTGCGAGACGAGAAGTTTTCCAGTGCTGTCCAGCACGGCGAGGCTGGGAACGCCCTTTTTCAGCGGGATTTGATATTTCGCGGCGAGATCGAGATTTTTGTCGTATTGGCCGATATTAATGTGCACGACGATGAAATTGGGTTCGAGAATTTTGGCGACGTCGGGATAATGAAAAGTGGCGTCGAGCACATGGCAGTCGTAGCACCAGTTGCCGCCGAAATCGAGGAGGATGCGGCGGTGTTCGCGGGCGGCGACGGAGAGAGCCACGCCAATGTCGGTGCGAGCTTCGGCGGGATCGGGATAAAGATTGGGCTTGGATTCGACCGGCTGCGGAAGGCGCGCGAGATTGGAGCGCTGCGTGGCAAAGATTACGGGCTGGCCGTTCTGCTCGATCCAATTCTGGGCGATGGAGGCGAAGCGTTTGGCCGGGCCGGAGGGCGTTTGCAGATCGGCTTCGAGAGTGAAGATGACGCGCAGCACGCCGGACTGCGGAGAATCGAGGTAGACGATTTTCGTTTTGAGGCGCGCAAGGCCGGAGGATTTCAGTTGGGACCAGAACGCAGCTTCGACGGCAGGATCGCTCGATGTTCCGCCGAGCGTTTTTGTGACGGCGGGAGGATCGGCGCTGTAAAGAGATTGCAGAGCAGCGGCGTTTCCGGAAAGGACAGCGGCTTTCCATTTTTCGAGCGGCGGGAATTGCGTTTGCGCGACCACTTTCTGGGCAACAGAGGCTTGTGGCCGCGCGACCATTGGCCGGGCGGCGCCATGCGACAGGACCGCCGCGCAGAGAAGCGCCATCGCTGCCGCAAAGATTCGCGCCGTAGCTCGTGTAAATTTCATGGGAACTGCCGCCTCGCCGGGCCGGTAAAACCCGGGCGGAATTATATCGCGCGACAGTTACTTGGATTCAGAAATGGGACTGTCGGATTCGGGGAGAAGTGAATTCGTTAAAGATAGCCAGCGTAGGCCGATTGCAGCGCAGATACAATGAGTTTGACTCATGCATTCGCACAGCGAGCTCAAAATGGAGGCAGAAAAATGCAATTCTCGGGCGGACGGCGGGAATCGCAACGCGGGCGAAACCTTTTGAGCTTTTTGCAAGTCACATACATTCTTCAGTGAAGCGAATGAATCAGGGCATGGGTCTGGCGCGCTTGGATTGATTTGTTCCTCGGGGAGATGATGGGGAAGCAAGGGAAGGGCGGCATTTGGCTGGTATTTGTCCTATTGCTGGGCACAGTGCTGCTCGAAGGGCTGGCAGCGCGGGCGCAGAATTTTCGCGGGAGCCTGGTCGGCGAGGTTGTGGATACGACCGGCGCGCGCGTGCCTGCGGCGAAAATCACGGTGCGCTCGCCGCAAAGTTCGGTGCAGCGCGAAACCACGGCCGATCCTTACGGTGAATTTCGAATTGATGATCTGGCGCCCGGGCCGTATCACGTGACGGTCAGCGCTCCAGGGTTTGCGGACGCGCGGGCGGAGGTAACGGTCGCGGTCAGTTCAGCGAAAGACATCAAAGTGACGATGAAACCGGCAGCCGCGCGGGAAACCGTAACCGTGCAGGGCCAGGCTTCCTCGATCGCCACGGAGCCGATTGACGTTACCAGCGCGGTGCACGGCGGCACGGTGTCCGCGCAGGATTTGCAGACCATTCCGCTGGCGCAACGCTCGTTCGCCAACATCGCTTTTCTCGTGCCGGGCACGGAGCCGGTTGAGCCTTCCGACCCAACCAAAGCGCGCATCACGGCGGTGTCGTTCGGCGGCAGTTCCGGGCTGAACGACGTGCTTTCGGTGGACGGCGGAGACAATTCCGACGATTACATCGGCGGTTTTTTGCAGAATTTTTCGCCGGACGCGATTCAGGAATTCGCGGTGCAAACTTCGCAGGAAAACGCGGACACGGGGCGGACGGTGGGCGGCTCGGTGGTCATCACCACCAAGCGCGGGACGAATGACTGGCATGGCGAGGAGGCTTTTTACGAACGGGCGGCAGCGCTAAACGCGCGTTATCCAATCGAGAATCCTGCGCCGCTGCCAAAACAGCCATTTTCGCGGCAAAATTTCGTGAGCACGCTGGGCGGCCCGATTGTGAAAAACAAGCTGTGGTTCTTCGCCTCATTGGAGTATGTGCGCGAAAACGCGAGCATCGCGTACAGTCCGGCCAGCCTGACGCAATTCAATGCGCTGGCCTCGCTGGCGTCGCAAGGATTGATTCCGGGGGTGAGTTCCATCAGCGTACCCAACAATGTGCCGGTGCCGTTTCGCGACTATTTGGGATCGGCGCGCTTCGATTGGGCGCAGTCCAGCCGATCGCAATGGTTTTTGCGCGCCTCGGGAGACAACTACACAACGCACAATTTCGCGGTGCAGCAGGCGACGCTGCCTTCTACAGGAGCGACCTGGCACAACAATTATCTGAACATGGTGATTGGAAACCAGTTCGCGTTCAGCCCCACATGGCTGGGCTCGTTCACGTTCGACGCGAGCGGATTGCATTCGACCGAGGAGCGCAACTCGAACTTCGGATTTGCGCTGGCGTTCCCGTTCAGCTCGACGGCGCAGACGATTTCCGGCTTCGAGACATTTGGCGACAATCAATTTGTCACGCCGATCACGGCGTTTCCGGTGCTGCGCAATCAGGAAAAATACCAGCTGCGCTATGACGTGAGCCATTCGAGCGGCGACCATGCGCCGCGATTTGGGATTGATTTCATTCATGAGCCAGTGCTGAGCGGCGCGCTTGCGGCCACCCCGGAGACGCTGCTGACTTATCCGAACGAGCCGAACTTTTACGCGGCGAATCCGTCGCAATTTTATTTCAGCTCGCAATGCGCGACTGCTCCGCCGAGCGCTTCGGGAATTCAGTGCTCGTTCACACCTGCGGGAAACGGCGGTTTTTCGCAGAGCGTGCAGCGGCTCGGTTTGTATGTTGAGGATTTCTGGCGGGTCACGCCGCATTTGACGATTGATCCAGGGATTCGCTATGACACGACGTTTGGACTGTTCATCGGGTCCGGGCGATCGCAACTCGAGAATCCCGCTTTCCTGACGCTGCGGGCGTTGCAAATACCGCTCATCACCAGCGCGCCGCACGATTATCGCGGGCAGATTCAGCCGCGCCTGGGCATCGCGTATTCGCCGGGAACGTCGGAGAAAACCGTATTTCGCGCGGGAATCGGGCTTTACTACAACGACCTGGCGCAAACCGGCTGGGTGACGGCGTTGCAGGCGGTGAACACGCCACCGGGGCCGTGCACAAATCCCGCGGCGGACCCGAATTTGCAGAACGCCAACGATGCCGGCTGCATACCCGGAGCCGCCGGCGGCGGCAATGGCGCGATCATTGCGCCGGGATACAGAACTCCTTACGCGTTGCATGCGAGCGCGGGCGTGGAGCACGCGTTCATTTCCAATTGGCTGGCCAGCGCGGATTGGACGCATGAAACGGGCATGCACGGCTACACGCGCTACGTGTATACGGCGGGAGATACGCTATTCACATCTTTGATTCCAACTTCGGATCCGAATTATCAGGCGGACCAGCAAGCGGTGGTGCCGAACCTGGATGTTTTTCGTAGCGACAACCGTTCGCGCTACGACGCGCTGTCTCTCCATTTGCAGGGCAACGTGAAGAGGCGGCTCGATCTGGTGGTGAATTACACGTACTCGTTCGCGGATACCTGGGGATGCGTGCTGGGGGAGCTTTTCGATTACGTGGACGGGATTTGTAACCCGCTCAATCCATTTGGTCCGGGAGACTACGGCCCTTCGGGCGAAGATGTGAGGCACCGGCTGGTGGTCGCGGGAGAATTTCATCTGCCGGCAGGATTCGAAGTGAGCACGCTGTCGCAATTCGAAAGCGCGCGGCCTTTTACGATGACTACGCCTGTGGACGTCAATGGCCTGGGCGACGCATTGGACGACCGCGCAGTGATTAATGGCGTGCAGACCAGACTCGATCAGTTTCGTGGAACGCCTTACATGCAGGTTGATATGCGTGTGAGCCGGCCGTTCAAAGTCGGCGAGCGCGTGACGGCCACGCCGTTCATCGAGTTTTTTAATTTGTTCAATCGCAACAATCCGGGCGCGAATTTCGTGACGGATCTGGCGGCGCTGCCCACGCCAGCGAACAATCTGGCGAATGCGACAGCGCTATGCCTTGATCCTCCCGCATGCACGAACATGCAGGCAATCACGAGCCTCAATCAGTTGCGCGTGCCGGCGGGGGCGCTAGGAGATTTTTTTGGGCCGGGAACGACTGTGGGCGTGCCATTCGCGGCGCAAATCGGCGGGCGCGTCACGTTTTAGAATCGCTGCGCTATTGTGTTTGTCAATCGGGGATGCGCATCAGGCGAGCACTTCTGCGCGCGTCACGTCCAAGGGATGATCAATCAGTTGCTCGACATGTTCCACGAAGCGCTGGGTATGCGGCAACCGCACGTGTTTTTCGAATGCGGCTTCGTCTTTCCATTTTGCATGGACATAAAATAATTGTTTATCGCGAGTGGAGCGAAACGCGTGGATGCTCAGGCAGCCGGATTCTTCGCGAGTCGGATTGAGAACGTCGCGTATGGCCTGCTCGACGGCATGCTCCTTGCCGGCGCGAGCATGAAAACGCGCGAAGATGAAAAGTTCCACAGTTGCCTCGCGATTATCGGGCGAGAATTCGATCTTGAAACGGCGTCCCAAATTCCGCCATGGGGCCCAGCTCGCAGCGTTCTTTTCTGCGCAACCGCTTCCTGCGAAACTAGAGCTTTTTTATCCGCGAACAAACATCATCGAGCACTCGCGCGGTCGTTTTTGGATTTTGCGTTTCGGCGTAGACGCGCAGCATTCGCTCCGTGCCGGAAGCGCGCACGAGCACCCAGCCTTGTCCCTGGAGATAGAGTTTCTGCCCGTCCAGGTTTTCGCGGCGTTCGATTTTCCATTCGAGCAATTTGGCTGGACGCGAGGCATAGTATTCGATGGCTTTTTCTTTTTGGCCGTCACGCAATTCCAGATCAACGCGGCCATAGTGATGCTCGCCGAATTCCGCGTGCAGCATTTTCACCAGTTCGCCCAGGCGCTTGCCGTGCCAGGCCATCACTTCGGCGAGCAGCAGGGCGCTGACGGTAGCATCGCGCTCGGGCAGGTACATTTTGGTGGCCAGGCCGCCGCTTTCTTCGCCGCCGAGCAGAATGTCGCGTTCGAGCATCAACGCGCAAATATGCTTGAAGCCGATGGGCGTCTCGAAGACCGGGCGCCCAAATTTTTTGGCGATCTTGTCGATCATCTTGGTGGTCGAAAATGTTTTCGCCACGCCGCCGGTTTGCTTTCGCGTGCCGGCGAGGTGCCAAAGCAAAATCGCGAAAATCTGGTGCGGAGTGATAAACGTTCCATCCACGTCCACCGCGCCGATGCGGTCGCCATCTCCGTCCGCGGCGAATCCGGCGTCGTATTTCCCGGCTGGCACGGCCTGTTGCAGCGCGGCTACGTGGGGCTCGATGGGTTCAGGATTCACGCCGCCGAAAAGCGGATCGTAATTGCCGCGAATCTCATCGCACGCCACTTTGTGGCGCATGCAAAGCTCGCGAAAGAGGCCAGCCGCGGCTCCGTGCATAGGATCAAAAACGAATCGGAATTTCCGCTGGCGTATGCGCTCCCAGTCGACCAGCCGCGAAAGCGTTTGCAAATACGGCTCGCGGGCATGCAAGGAATGGAGCAAGTCGCTTCGCGGCGGCAGCGTTGCGTTTCCATTGGCGAGCACGGCGGCCAGCTCTTTTTCAATTTCCGCGACGATTCCCGGCAGGGCCGAGCTGCCGTAGCTTGCTTTGTACTTCATTCCATTCCAGCGATAGGGATTGTGGCTCGCGGTAATCATGATTCCGCCAGCGGCGCCACGTTGACGCACTAACAGGGAAAGCGCGGGGGAGGGACAAGGTTCATCCGACAGCCATACGGGGGTTCCAGTCGCAGCGATGATTTCAGCGGCGGCGCGGGCAAAAAGCGGGCCGCCAAAACGCGCGTCGTAGCCAATCAGGACGCCGCCTTGCGGCTGCTCCGCGCGAATCACATAGCGGGCAATGGCGGCCGCGACTTTGCGCACATTCGCGACGGTAAAATCCTCGGCGATCACGCCGCGCCAACCGTCTGTGCCAAAGTGAATTTGGGTCATCGCCGGAAAGTATATGCGATTAGCGTTCAAGCGGGAAGCGAACGAAACTCGCGACAGTGGGTCAGTTTCAATTTTGACTGCTATCGCAGCGTAATAACGATTTGAACCGGCTGGAATCGCGTATTCACGTCAGATCGGAGCGGCGATTTTCTTCGAGCCATTTTACGACCTTGCCCACATCCTGCGCGCGTTCTCGCGGACAAATTAGAAGCGCATCATCCGTGTCCACTATCACCAGATTGTTAACGCCGATGACTGCGGCGAATTTGCCGCCGCTGGAGATGAAGTTGCCTTTCGCGTCGAGCGTGAATACGCCGGCGTTCGCCAGATTTTGATTTTTCTTGCGCGCCAGCAACTCGTACACCGCCGCCCAGGAACCAATATCGCTCCAGCCGATGTTCGCCGGCAGCACGAACACGCGCTCTCGCGCGCCGGGGCGGGTCGCTGGTTCCATCACCGCATAATCCACGGAAATATTTTCGAGACGCGAATAAAATTCTTTGAGAGAGCGCGAATATTGCGGCGTTCCTATGAATTGCTGCAATTCGCCAAGAACGCTCCAGGTGCGGGGCAGAAATTTTCTGAGGCATTCGAGAAAAGTTGAAACGCGCCAGAAAAACATACCGGCATTCCACAAATACCGTTTGGATGCGAGGTACTTTCGCGCGCGGGCTAAATCCGGCTTCTCGGTGAATCGCTTTACGGCATAGGCAGAGGTATGGCCGCGTGCTGCGAGCGCATTGGTCCGCTCGATGTAGCCAAATCCGGTGTCGGGACGCGTGGGAGGAATTCCGAGAACCACCAAATTTCCCGGTGTGCTCGCCAGGCCCATCGCTGCGCGCACGATTTTGCGATAACGCGCGGCATTCGCAATGTAATGATCCGCGGGCAGCACGGCCATCAAAACATCTCCATGCTTTTGCGCGAGGTGAATTGCGGCGAGGCCGATGGCCGCCGCTGTGTTGCGTCCCACCGGCTCGCTGAGGATTTGCTCTTGCGGGACGTTTGGCAATTCGCGGTGAACCGCATCCACTTGGTCATCGTTGGTGACCGCCCAAATGTGATTGGCCGGGAAAAGCGCAGCAAGGCGCTCGGCGGTCTCGCGCAGCATGCTTTTTTCACTGACGATGTTCAGCAGTTGTTTAGGCGTGCGTTTGCGGCTGCGCGGCCAAAAACGTGTGCCGCGGCCGCCGGCCAGAATCACCGCGCACTGGAGCATGTTTTGTTTTTTTGCCATTTAGTACTTTCCGCAGAAATTCACGCTCGCTCAGGAACGGTAATGGACAATAGCGTCGTTCGCTCGAGCGGCTCGTAAAAACAATCGCGCAGGGCGGCGGGAACGAGCCATGCCTGCGCCGGCGCGTAGTCGATGCGTTCGTTGCCGGGCTCTGTGCGAAGAACGCCGCGACCCTCAAGAACCACGACGATTTTCATCTGCCCTTGACATTTAACGCGCTGCGAATTTGCAAACGCAGATTTCGTCACGGAAAAATAGGCGCATTCGGCCAAAGTAATTTCCTCAGCCTCATGAGCGCGCTGATTTTGCGAAACTCTTCCACCGCATTGCTTTCCGAAGCGAATCACGGCGAAGGCTTTCTCGATATGCAAATCGCGCGGCTTGCCTTGCGCGTCCACGCGGCCAAAGTCATAAACGCGATAAGTGACATCGGAATTCTGCTGGACTTCGCAAAGAACCATTCCCGGACCAATCGTGTGGACGGTTCCTGCAGGAACGAAAATCGCGTCGCCTGCATTCACCGGGATGCGCTCAAGCATTTCTTCGGCATTGCCAGCCACTATCGCGCTGCGAAAAGTTTGGTCGTCTACCTCAGGCTTAAGCCCGACGCGGACTTCAGCGCCGGGGCGCGCGGAAATCACGTACCACATTTCCGTTTTGCCGACTCCGCCGGCGGCTGCTTCGTGGCGCAATGCATAATCGTCATGCGGATGCACCTGCACGGACAATTTGTCTTCCGGGAACAGAAATTTGACGAGCACCGGGAAAGGCCTATCGCGGCGAGCACCTTTTCCAGCCCACTCTTCGCTCATGCGCGGCCAAACATCGCCAAGCTTTTCTCCGGCGAAAGGCCCGTCCGCGAAACGGCATTCGTTTCCCGTAAGCCATACCTCGCCGACGGGCTCACCGAGCGATTGTTTTTCGGGAAAAAGCGGCGCCAAACTTCGCGCGCCCCAAATGCGCCGCACGAATTGCGGTTCCAATCGAACGGGCCGCAGCGCCACAGAGTTATCCGCGCGAACCGACGGTCGAACTCACGGCCTTCTCAACGCGAAAAAAATGGCCGAGCCGCCGCAGGCCCTCTTCGATGCGCTCCATGGAAGTGGCGTAGGAGATTCGCAAATAGCCGGGAGCGCCGAAAGCGTCTCCGGGGATCACCACCACGTGCTCGCGCTCGAGCAAGTCTTTGGCCACCTGCAGGGTGTCGGCTTTGGAAGAGCTGTCTCCGTTCATAGCGCCAGTCACATTGGGAAAAACATAAAAGCTGCCATCCGGCTCGTGACAGGTGATGCCAGGAATTTCGCGCAGACCATCCACAATCCTTCTGCGCCGCTTTGCAAATTGCGTCACCATGGCCTCGACGCTTTCCATTCCGCCACGCAGCGCTTCCAAAGCGGCATACTGGGCAATCGAAGTCGGATTGGAAATGGACTGGCTTTGCAGCTTCAGCACCGCGTCAGCGAGTTCCTGCGGCGCGAGGGTGTAGCCCATGCGCCAGCCAGTCATTGCAAAAGTTTTCGAAAGAGAAGCGGAAATAATCACGTGGTCTTTTGAGCCGGGCAGACTGGCCACGGAAAAAGGCTTGGCATTGCCGTAAACGAAGTGCGAATAGCATTCGTCGGAGAGCAGCCAAATATGGTGTTTTTTTGCGAGGTCGAGGATTTTCGCGAATTCATCTTCGGGAATCACCGCGCCGGTGGGATTCGACGGAGAATTCACAATGAGGATTTTTGTGCGCGGCGTGATGAACTTTTCAATTTCCGAGGCGCGCGGAATGAAGCCATTCTGCGCTTGGGTATCGACAATCACCGGCTCGCCGCCGGCGCACTTCACGATTTCCGGGTAGCTTACCCAATACGGCGCAAGGATCAGAACTTCGTCGCCGGAATTGATCAACGCATGAATCACATTGAAAAGCGAATGCTTCCCGCCGGCATTAATCACGCACTCCTTCGGCGCGTAGCTGCTGCCCAGATATTTCGCGTGCCACTCGACGGCAGCCTGGCGCAGCGGCATGATTCCGCCGGCGGGGGTGTACTTCGTTTTGTTTTCTTCCAGAGCTTTTACGGCGGCGCGTTTGATGTGATCGGGCGTTGGAAAATCGGGTTCGCCGGGTCCGAAGTCCACGACGTCGATACCGCGAGCGACCAGTTTCTCTTTTTCCATCAGCACGCCGAGCGTGGCCGACGGCGCAATTCGTTTCACTCGTTCTGCCAATTGCATACGTTCACCCCGTGATTTGGATTCAACTGATCTTTGCTTTCAAGCGCTCTTCCACTATGGGCGGCACTAAATCCTTCACTGAGCCGCCCAGGCGGGCGATTTCGCGCACCAGCCGGGAACTCAAATAGCTGTACGCTTCCGCGGGCATCATGAACACCGTTTCAATATTCGGCTCCATTTTGCGGTTCATCAGCGCCATCTGCAGCTCGAATTCATAATCGGAAATGGCGCGAATGCCACGCAGCACCACTTGCGCATTTTTTTGGCGCGCGTAGGCCATCAATAGCCCTTCGAAGACGTCCACTTCAACGTTGGGCCACGGGCGCGCCGCTTCGCGAAGCATTTCCAGCCGCTCGCTCACCGCAAACAGCGGAGATTTTTCCGCGTTGCGTAGAACGGCTACTATGAGGCGGTCGAAAATCTTCGCTCCGCGCCCAATCAGGTCGAGATGCCCGTTGGTGACCGGATCAAACGAACCCGGATAAATTGCCAGCACTGGTTTCGCGGCTGCCGCAGCCATCGCGCGGCATTCTAACCCAGAATCCTGCGCTTCGCACCGCTGATTCGGGCTTACCAAATAGGTCGCCTGAGTCCACTTTGGACTGCTTTCGCGAGCGATGGGTATCAGCTAAACTGATGCGGGAAAATTGTGGATACGCAAAATTATTTGCGGCTGCTGGAAACGGCCATCGCGGAGGCGCGCATCGGCCTCGCGGAGGGCGGCATTCCGATTGGCGCGGCGCTTTTTAGCGGCGATGGCAAGCTGCTGGGACGCGGCCACAATTTGCGGGTGCAGGAAGATGACCCGTCGATGCACGCCGAGACAGATGCATTTCGGAAGGCGGGACGTCAGCGAAGCTATCGCGACAAAATCATGGTGACCACGCTGGCTCCGTGCTGGTATTGCAGCGGATTGATACGCCAGTTTCGCATTGGGACAGTGATTGCCGGCGAATCGCAGAATTTTCCCGGCGGCATTGATTGGCTGCGTGAAAACGGCGTGGAGGTGGTCGATTTGGAAAACCCGGAATGCATTCAAATGCTGAGCGACTTCATTCACGCCAATCCCGCGCTGTGGCGCGAAGATATTGGCGAAGAATAGCTCCGTCTCAGTTCTTGCTCCGCGGTGTTTCACTCATACCTGAGCGCGACCATGGGATCGACTTTCATCGCCCTCCGAGCCGGGATGTAGCATGCCGCCAGCGCGACCAGCGCCAACAGAATGGCAACCGCGGCGAAGGTGAGCGGGTCCGCTGGCTTGATCTCGAACAACATGGTTCGCAAGAACCGCGTGAGAATTAGCGCCGCGACGAATCCGAGGCCAAGGCCCGCCGCTGCGAGCCTCGCGCCCTCGTATAACACCATTCGCAAAATTGCCCTGGGTTGCGCTCCGAGCGCCATGCGGATGCCGATCTCGTGCGTGCGTTGCGACACTGAGTGCGCAATCACGCCGTAAATTCCGATCGTGGCGAGGAATACCGCCAGGCCAGCAAACGCGCCGATGAGGCTGCTCGCCATCTTTTGCTGCCACACAGAAAAAGCGACGTGCTCTTGCATCGATTGGGTCTCAAAGACGGGGAGCGTCTTGTCCAAGCTAGCGACGGCACCGCGCAGTTCGGTGAACGCGGCGCCGGGAGGCAACGTTGTATGCAGCGCAATTGTGGCGCGCCCGGAATAGTTTTGCGATAGGGGAATGTACATGATGAGCGGAGCTGGCTCAGTCAGCGACAGGTACTTGCAATCGGTGGCGACGCCTACAATCTCAAGCGGCGCGCGGGGAGGCCCGACGAGGGTGGGCCAAGATATGCGCTTACCAATGGCATTTTCGCCGGGCCACATACGTTCGGCGAGATTCCGGCTGATAATCGCTCTGCCGGGTGCGTTCTCATTGTCCTCCCAGGTAAAGTCGCGTCCTTGCATGAGCGGGACACCCAGCGTTTGGAAGTAGTTTGGTGACACGGTGACGATGTTGACGCGCAGACCACGCTGGAATTCCTGCCCTCTTAGCACCTGTTGCGTCGGTTCCTCGCCTGGGTGAAAGACGGATACGGCGCCGGGCCACGGATTTGGAGGAACCGAGGTCGAAAGGCTCGCGGAGAGCACTTCCGGCAGCTTCGCAAGGCGGACAGAAAGCTGGCGATAGAAGAGTTCTATGCGTTTTCCACTAAAGTACTCGCCGTCTTGACCTCGAAGCGCTCCGACCGAGCTGCCATCCCCGTTTTGATAGCCCTGTTTGGTGAGGTCGATCGAAGCCAAAAAGATGTTACTGGTGTCGAAGCCCGGATCGGCATTGAGGATCCGGTGCATATCATGGAAAAGCAGTCCGGCTGCAATCAAGAGAAGAAAGGACGCACTGACTTGTGCCGCTGCGAGGAGGCGCTGGAGGAACGATTGACTTCGCCTGTTACTCGGCGCTGTCTCCTTGAGCGACTTTAGGATATCCGGAGAGGAGCAGCGGAGGGCCGGAAGCACGCTAAACGCCACACCCGCCAGAATCGAGACAAGAAGCGTGAAGGCAAGAACACCTGCGTCGGGGCTCACGTTGGAATCTCGAATCACTGATGCGGGCTGCGCATAACGAATGGCAATCGTGATTATCCACGGAGCCAGAATCAAGCCCAGTGCGCCGGACGCGAGCGAGGTCAGCAAGCCTTCGGTCACAAGCTGGCGAACAAGACGACTCCGCATTGCGCCGAGCGCCAGCCGGACCCCAATCTCTCGTTGCCGCCCCGTAGCGCGAACAAGGAGCAAGCCGGCGATATTCGCGCAAGCTATCAGCAGGAGTAAGCCGACGGCGCCAAAGAGCAAGGCAAGGAAACTGGTCAGGCTGGCGCGGTCGTCTGGGTCAATGCCCACACCCCGTTCGAGCGCGACTGTGTGTCCTGTGTTGGTAGTTGGGTAAGCCAACTGGAGCTCCCGCGCAATTGTGTCGACTTCCAACTGCGCATGCTCGAATGAGGTCGCTCCCTTGAGTCTGCCAAAGACGCGCAGCCATCCCCACGCACGTTCTTCAAAAAAGTGCTGGCCAACCGAGGTTGGCATTGCCTCATCCAGCATGCTCATCGGGACCCAAACGTCGGCCCGTATGGCGGCCAGCACTCCGGTAAAATTCTGTGAGGCGACGCCGACCACGGTGAATGGATATCCGTTCAGGTGGATCGTGGTTCCCAAGATGCTGGGGTTTGCGGCGAATTTACGCTGCCAGAGCGAATAGCTCAGCACTGCAACCGGATTGGCGCCACGCTTGACATCATCTCCGGGGGCGATTAGGCGGCCCAGCGCTGGGCGAACTCCCAAGACAGAAAAGTAATTCCCTGTGACAACATCGCCGATGATTCGTTCCGGCGTTCCGCTGCCGAGATCCATCCAGATTGCGGAATGCGCCGCCAAGCCAGAAAAAGACTGGCAGCGGTCGCGATAGTCTACGTAATCCGGATATCCCATCACGGAGAATGGATTATTCTTCTGCATTCGAAATAGAGAAACTAATCGGCGAGGATTTGCGATGCCGGGCAATGGCTGAAGCAGAACCGCGTTAATGAGACTGAACATGCCGGTGTTGGCGCCGATGCCCAAAGCAAGGGTGAGCACAGCGACGGCGGTGAATCCCGGCGATTTGCGCAGCATGCGGGCGCCGTAGCGCAGGTCCTGCCAGAGCGTTTCGAGGAAATAGCCCGCGCGGGCTTCGCGGATGCGTTCTTTCACTTGCTCGACGCCGCCCAGTTCCATGCTAGCTTCCCGCCGCGCTTGGTGAGCCGACATGCCTGCGCCATTGCGGATTTTCTCGTCGGCGAGCATGTCCGCATAGCTGCGCACCTCCTCATCGAGCTCCGCATCCGCGTGCTGGCGCTTTATCCAATTCTTCAACGCATTCCTGAGCCACATCGGCATGCGCCCTTTTGTTACTTACTCGCTGCTTTTTACGCCTCGAGAGCCCGTTCAATGGCCAGCGAAATGCGGCCCCAGCGCTGGGTCTCCGTTCCCAAATGTTTGCGGCCGGCTGTGGTGAGCTGGTAATAGCGCGCACGGCGATTATTTTCTGACTCGCCCCATGTGGCCTTCAACCAGCCCTGTTCTTCCATGCGGTGCAGCGCCGGGAAGAGCGAGCCGGGCTTCACCTGAAAAGTCCCTTTGGTGATTTGCTCGATGCGGCGGGAAATTCCCAGGCCGTGCATTTGGCCGAGCGCGAGGGATTTCAGGATGAGCATGTCCAACGTCCCTTGCAGTAGCTCGGTTTGACCTTTTTCCATCTTCACTCCTATAGATGCTCTGTATCTCAGCACCACAGTAACGTGCCCTCCTATCGAATGTCAATAGGTAAGTATTGGGATCTTCGAAACCCTGAACTTCGAAAGGAGGTTGCGCGCGAGGCTTACAGAATTCGAAGCGCGGTTTTCGCGCCGATTGTTAAACGTACTGGTTCACGAAAAAATATGCAGCCATGCCAAATCCGATGGCAATCACCAGCTTGCGGACCAACGCGGGATGCACCTTCTGAGCATAGTGCGCGCCCGCGTAACCGCCGATGGCCGCGCCCACAAGCATCACAAGCGCCTCTGGCCACACAATTACGCGCGCGCGTATAAATATCACCAGCGCCACCATGTTGACCGCGCTCACCAGCAGCGATTTCAGACCATTCATCGCGTGAATGTTGCCGGCTTCCAAAAGCGCCAGCACTGCCAGCACCAAAATTCCCGCTCCCGCACCGAAGTATCCGATGTACACGGCAATGAACAGCTCTGCCGCGAGCCCCGCGACAAATATCATGCGCCGGCGTCCAGCGTGCTCGCCATGCGCGTGCACCCATGCAGCGATTTTGCCGCTGGCCACAAATAGCAGCGTTGCGCCGAGCAGCAGCCACGGGACCATTTTCATGAAGGTCGCTTGCGGAGTTTTCAGCAGGATGGTTGCACCAATTATGCCTCCAATGAATCCCGTGATGAGCAGCGGCGGCAGCAGTTTACGCACGCGCGGCTGGCTCATTTCGCGCCAGTAAGCGACCACGCTGGCCATCGTGCCCGGCCACATCGCGGCCGTGTTCGTTGCGTTTGCGGAGATTGGGGCTATGCGGGTGAAAAGCAGCGCCGGAAAGGAAATGAAGCTGCCTCCGCCCGCGACGGCATTGATCACGCCGGCCACCAGCGCGGCAAAAAAGAGGAAGCTCGCCTCACTCAGGGACACGCCCGAGCATATCGTTTCTGATTTTTTCTGTCACTGGCGATTTGGCGCGGAGAAGATTTTGGCCGCCACGCTAGTTTGACGAAAACGCATTTGAGACTCATGGGCGCTTGCCGCATACTATCAAGTTCATTGAACAGGCTCGCACAGAAAGCTGGAAGAATTCCTGGAGAGGCAAGGCGGCTGGCAAGAATGAAACGGCGGCTGTACCAACTCGACGTTTTTACTACCAAGGCCTACGCTGGGAATCCGCTGGCGGTGATCACGGATGGCGATGATTTGTCATCCCGGCAGATGCAAACCGTGGCGCGGGAAATGAATCTTGCCGAGACCGTGTTTGTTCAACGGCCAACGAACAATCGAGCGCTTGCGCGTCTGCGAATTTTCACCACCACGCGAGAGCTGCCTCTGGCGGGCCATCCGGTAATCGGCACGTGGTTCTTGCTTGCCGAACTTGGCGTGGTACCCGCCTCGGAAGGGCCCGTGCAGATCCAACAACAAACCGGCGCAGGAATATTGCCAGTGGAGATCACTTTTCACGAAGGGCGGCCCGCGCGCGTGACCATGACGCAGAAAGATGCCAAGTTCAAATCCGTGAAAATGTCGCGCGACAAACTCGCCGAGGCGCTGGGGTTGAAATCCAGCGACATTGATTCCAATTTGCCGATTGAATCCGTCTCAACCGGAATTTTCAATTTGATGGTTCCGTTGCGCGGCAGGGCGGCGCTGCAAAAAATTCGGTCCAATTTACGCGAACTTTTTCACTTGCTGAATGGCAATAGCACTATGGCCTATTGCTTTGCCCTCGCCGACCGCGGCAAGGCGTTCGCGCGCGGAATGCTTCCCTGGGAAATTGTGGAGGATCCGGCCACGGGCTCCGCAGGGGGCTCGCTGGGCGCTTACCTGGTCAAGCACGGAGAGTTGAAGACAGGCGAAGAATTATCCATCACGCAGGGCGTCGAGATGGGACGGCCGGGCGAAATTCGAGTACAGGTAGTAAGCAAGAAAGGCAAACTTGTACCTTACGTGAGCGGCTCTGCTGTACGCATCCTCGAAGGCCACATCGAAATCTAGCCGAGACTGAAAAAGATCAGGCCGCAATTTGATGCGTGCTCTTAAGAGTCTGCGTGAAAACCGGAAAATCTGTACTTCAGCGGCTGAAGGCGAACTGATTTTGCAGCGTTTACGTCGTGGCTGAAGCCACGACCCACAAAGATTCTCGAGAGACTCTTAAGCCACATCCTCAAGCGGCCTCGCGATTAAGCCTCGCTCGATTAGCGTCCGTGCCGGCTCTGGCGAACGTCGTGACGCACCTCGCGCCGATTCTGGCGGATATTGCGGCGATCATGATGAATATCCCGCGTGTCCGCTCGGCGGTCGCGCCGGTCGCTGCGAATGTCGTGCCGCAGAGCCTGCGAACGCCTGCTGTTCACGCCATTCCTCGCGTTGGACCTGGCCAACTGGCGCCGATCATGATTGATATCGCGCTGGTCTGCCCGGCGGTCCCGCTTGTCGCTGCGAATGTCGCGGCGGTCCTGTCGGATATTCCTGCGGTCGTGGCGAATATCGCGCTGCTGCGCTGTCGGGGCGGCCGGTGATGAAGCCGCTGCAGGCGCCTGCGCCCACGCACCAACTGAAAGCAAACCCATGGCTGCGAGTCCTAATGCGCTGCGCCGAATCGTCTTCGCGATGTTCATGTCCGTCTCTCCTTGAAATGTTCTAGATTTCGCTCTCGGATATTGAACACTGGAGAATCGACAAAGTTGCAGAGTACTTGAGGTCGAGGCGTGTCCGAGCTGCAAACAAACTCGTAAACAACTGATGGTAATGGCGTTACGGTTATAGCGAGATGCAATCCAGGCGCTATCCTGCTAGTGGATAAGCTTGAATTTTGACTGATTCATTTTCTCTATTCTGGGGCGATTGACTTTGCTGCCGCATCGAGGATGCCGTTGAGAAAGGGCGCGGATTCAGCGGTGGAAAACTTTTTTGCCAGCTCAAGCGCCTCGTTGATAACGACTTTTACAGGCGCGGTCCCTGAGCGCAATTCATAAATGGCCAATCGAAGAATGCCGCGGTCGATTTCGGGCATGCGCTCCAGCCGCCAGTTTTTGGAGAGCTTGCCAAGAAATTTGTCATTCGAATCCGCCTGCGCGATGGCGCCTTCGAAAAGCTCGTTGGCAAACCGGCGCGTCGATTCCGCGGCACGCGCGGACTTCCAAAACGAACGCTCGATGTGCGCAGCGGATTGATGGTTCATCTCCCACTGGAAAATCATCTGTAGAGCGCACTCGCGAGATTTGCGGCGAAGGGTCATATTCAGCGATGCTTAGATCGGACGCGCAATTTTGTTTGGGGAGCTGGCTTGCGCTGCGATGCGCTCAGAAGTTGGCGCGAAAGGTGCGCCATTTCGATGGCTGCAAGGCCCGCGTCGAATCCTTTGTTGCCGCTTTTCAGGCCGGCACGGTCGACGGCCTGCTCGAGCGTGTCGCACGTAAGCACGCAAAAAATCATAGGCACGCCGGTATCGAGCTGCGCGAGTTGGACGCCGCGAGCCGTTTCCGCGCACACGTGATCGAAGTGCGATGTTTCGCCGCGCAAAATGCAGCCAATGCAAATGATGGATTCACAGCGGCCAGTTTGCGCCAATTTTTTCGCGGCGATGGGAATTTCGAGCGAGCCCGGCACGCGAATGATTTCGATTTGCGTCTCGGAAGCGCCCGCGCGTTTGAGCGCGTCGAGAGCGCCAGCGAGCAGCCGGTCGGTGATGAATTGATTGAAGCTGCTGACGACAATTCCGAAACGCAAACCCGCGGCGGAAAGCGCTCCACGCGTCGCTTTGGGCTGGGACTTTTCCGGCGGTTTGGTGGGCATGCGCTATTTGCCTTTGAACTGAGCGGGGCGCTTCTCAATGAAGGCGCGCGTGCCCTCGCGCATGTCGTCGGTAGCGCAGCATAGCCCAAAAAGCGTCGCTTCGAGGAAGAGGCCCTCTTCCTGAGGCATTTCGACGCCCTGCTCAATGGCGTCCATGGAAAACTTCACTGCCAGAGGAGCGTTAGCGATGATTTTTTTCGCAATGGCTTCCGCAGTAGGAATTAATTCCGCAGGTTCGACAACGTGATTGACCAGGCCAATACGCAGCGCTTCGTCGGCGGAGATCATTTCGCCGGTGAGAATGAGTTCATGGGCAATTCCTTTGCCGCAAAGACGCGCGAGGCGCTGCGAACCGCCGTAGCCGGGAATTATGCCGAGTTTCACTTCAGGCTGGCCGATGCGCGCATTTTTGCTGGCGATGCGCATGGTGCACGAAAGAGCCAGTTCACAGCCGCCGCCAAGGGCGAAGCCATTTATCGCGGCGATCGAAGGTTTTCCCATGGTTTCGAGGCGGTGAAAAATCTCCTGCCCAAACAGCGAAAAGTCTTTGCCGTCGACCGGCGTGCGCTGCGCGAGTTCGTTGATGTCCGCGCCCGCAACAAAAGATTTTTCGCCCGAGCCGGTGAGAATCAGCACGCGCACAGAGGCGTCTTCGCGGGCGCGATTGAGAGCGTCGCCGAATTCCTCGACAGTCTGGCGATTGAGAGCGTTCAGCACCTTGGGGCGGTTGAAAGTGATGTAAGCGATCTGGTTTCGAATGTCGAACAAGAGATTTTCATAGGCCATAGCTGGGCTCCATCAGGCAGAATCCTCGTTTCATGCTCATCCGAGCTGCATCGCGCGCGGCTTGGCTGGGTCAGAATAATCGTAGAAGCCGCGACCCGCCTTGCGCCCGTTCCAACCGGCAAGAACCATGCGCTTCAGCAACGGCGGCGGCGAGAAGCGCTGCTCCTTGAATTCATCGAACATGATGTTGGCGATGTAATAGGTTGTGTCCAGGCCGACGAAATCGAGAAGCGTGAGCGGCCCCATAGGATAGCCGCAGCCGAGCTTCATCGAGTTGTCAATGTCTTCGATGGAGGCGACGCCGCCTTCCAGCACGCGCACCGCATCGAGAAGATACGGCACAAGCAGACGGTTTACAATGAAGCCGGTGCGGTCGGACGTTCGCACGGGCACTTTGCCAACGCGGCTCGCGAAGGCGACGGCCTCGTCGTAGACCTTAGGGTCCGTGGCAATGGTGCGGATCACTTCTACCAGCTTCATCAGCGGAACAGGATTAAAAAAGTGCAGACCGATGAAACGCTCCGGGCGCTTGGTGAGAAAGGCCATCTCGGTAATCGACAGAGAAGAAGTGTTGCTGGCGAAAATTGTCTGCTTGCCGCAGATTTTGTCGAGCGACGTGTACAGCTCGCGCTTCTCCGGCAACTGCTCGATAATCACCTCGATAATCAGGGCAGAATCTTTCAAATCTTCCAGTTTGGTCGTTCCATGAAGGCGCGCTCGCGTTGCGTCACGGTCGCTAGCCGATAAAGTTCCCTTCTCGACGAATTTATTGAGGCTTTTCTCGATGGATTGCAGGCCTTTGTTCAGGCGCTCTTCGCTGACTTCGCTCACCACCACCGTGCAGCCCGCCTGCGCGGCAATTTGCGCAATGCCGGAGCCCATCAATCCGCAGCCCACCACGCCGACTTTTTCTATGGCCATTCCGTTCTCCTTAAGATTTTGAATTGCATGCGCGCCGCGTTAAGACATTGACTCCACGATCATCGCGATACCCTGCCCTCCGCCAATGCATGCCGTGGCCAGGCCATAGCGCTGATTGCGGCGGCGCAATTCCAGCAGCAAGGTCAGAATCAGCCGCGTGCCCGTGGCGCCGAGCGGATGCCCTAAGGCAATAGCTCCACCATTGACGTTCGTCTTATCGCGATTCAGCCCGAGAGCCTTTTCCACTGCGAGATATTGCGGCGAAAAAGCCTCGTTCACTTCAATCAAATCTATCTGCTCGAGCTTCAGCCCGGCGAGTTGCAGAGCTTTTTTACTGGAAGGCACCGGGCCAATGCCCATCACGCGCGGCTCAACTCCGGTAGTCGCCCAGGAAACTATGCGGCCGAGCGGCTTGGCGCCACGTTCTCTCGCCGTTTTTTCGTTGGTGACGACCACCGCAGCGCCGCCATCCACGATGCCGCTGGCATTGCCGGCGGTGACCACTCCGTCTTTGCGAAAAGCTGCGGGAAGGGCGGACAGGCTTTCCATTGTAGTTTCGGGGCGGCGATGATCGTCCTGCGAGAAGAGATGCGCCTTTTTGCCCTTTCCAACTTCCACCGGCACGATTTCTTCGCTCATGCGGCATGCTTTGTAAGCGGCTTCTGCGGCCTGCTGGCTGCGCAGCGCGTATTCGTCGGCTTCTTTGCGAGAGATTTTGTATTCCACAGCAAGATTTTCAGCAGTGTCGGACATAGTACATCCGCTAATCGGATCGAGAAGGCCGGCCATCAATGCATCCTCGAGCTTTCCTTCGCCGAGGCGGAAGCCGCTGCGCGCTCCGCGAATCACGTGCGGCACCTGAGTCATATTCTCCATGCCGCCGGCCAGAATAATTTTAGCTTCGCCGAGCAGAATTCGTTGCGCAGCCTGGCTAATCGCTTCCATTCCAGAACCGCACAGCCGATTCACAGTCACCGCAGGAGTCTCGACCGGCAAGCCTGCTTTCAGACCGACGTGACGCGCGCCGTAGTGGGCATCTGAACTGCTCTGCTGAACGTTTCCGAAAATCACATGCTCGATTTCGGCCGCATCTACCGCAGAGCGCTTAATGGCCTCCTTGGAAGCCAGAGCGCCCAGATCAATAGCGGAAATGTTTGCGAATTCGCCGTTGTAACGCGCCATTGGAGTGCGCGCGCCGGCGAGAATGACTACGTCCGTGGGAAACATCATTCCTCCTTACTGAAATTAGGAAACAGGCTGCGGCGCGGCAAGGGAAATGATTCGATTGCCGCCGTGCCGGCGAATCTCTTCGAGTCCGGATTCAGCGCGATTGATCCATTCTGTGACGCGATCTTCATTTTCATCGGCAAATTGCGCGGAAGCATCTGCGACGACGGCGCCAAGCGTAAGCGGCTTCTTCGCCCAATCCGGCTGGACCTGCGAAGCGAGCTGCCGCAGCTTCTCCGCCAGTACTTCCGCATTTTCACGGGATGTATCCGGAAGCACAAAAGCCAGCGACCATGCCGTGTACTTCACTCCCAGATCGCCCTGACGGATAGAAGGCTGAACAGCGCGCGCAATCTGGTTGATGTAGGATTCCAGCGCCGTATCACCCTCTTCGCGCAAAATCTCAGAGCCGCGGTCCAGCTCTAGAATCACCAGCGCCAGCGGATTCCCCTGAGCGCGGGAACGCTTGGCTTCAGCGAGCAGGCAATCCAGGTAAGCGCCACGGCCAAGCAATCCGGTTTTTTCGTCAGCAACGGCCAGCGTGCGCACCAGGGAGCGCAGCCGCGTGTGATTGACGGAAATCATGATTTGGTCGCCGATGGCCTGGAGAAAGTAGCTCTCATTCGGCTTCCACGTTCGCGAAGCACTGTCTCCAATGAAGAGAATTCCAGCCATCTTCTGCGTGTCCTTATCGGTTAAAGGAACCCCCAAGACGGTTTGCAGATCGAGCGCATTCAAATCCGCCATTTGCGACACCTGAGCGGAAAGGCCGCCCAGCGCATCGGGCAAACACTTTGCAAGCGCCGCCGTTACTTTCGCGAGTGCGCCCGGATTCGCCGGCTTCACACTCGAGGCCGCATACTCGGCGGTCAATTGAGGCTTCTCGCCGGGCGCGCCGATGAGGGCGACACAGCGCCGCGCGGAAAGATATTTTCCAATCTCGCGAACAGCAGAGTTCAAAACCTCTCGCGGCGTCACTTCACGATACATCAGCCTGGTGATTTCAGCGATTTGGCCAAGATCACGATGCGTTTCAGCCGCTGAGGCGCTCGCAACGGTAGCCGGCGCTGGAAGCGCCGCGGGCGCCGGCTGGCGTCCTTGTGAACTGCCTTTCGGCCACCAATTGGCGCGCTCATAAAGCATACGCAGCCGCTCATTTTTTTCTTCTTGTCCCGGAAACATCTGCGCGATGCTCTCGAGGCGCTCGATCGCCTTACTCTGCAAGGAATATTGCAAGAAAATTTCCGCTTGTACGATCAAGTCATCGAGCGCGCGCTGCGATTTCTCTTCCTCTGTGGCTGGCGCTCGCGCTGGGTCTCCCAATCCGCTGGAGCCAAGGCTCGAATCCGTCGCGCCTCCGCTGGCCTTTGCAGCGCGCGAGGTGACACCGCGCAAAAACGCCGGGCTGGCCTTGCCCTCCAGCTTCGCTATTCGTTCGTGAATGCGGTAATCATAGGGATCGATTTCGACCAGCCGATCCAGCGCGTCGCACGCCTCCGTGATTTTGTTCTGCTCCACGTCCAAATCGAATAGCCTCACCAGCGCGTCGAAATATTTCACTTCACGATTCAAATGATCGTAGAGGCGCGCCCAGAATTCAATCAGAGGAAGAGACCTGGGGTGCGCTTCGACCAATTCATCCACTTGCGAAGCGAACGCCGTCTCCAGCCGGGCGGCAAACATCCACTCCTCGGTCTTGTCTAGGACGGAAACTGCGCCCTCATCGTCGCCTGAGGCAAGATACTTGGAGACAAGTTCAAAGAGCTTATCGAAGCCTTCGGGCTTTTGGCGGCACATGGCGAACAAGATGTCGCGAGCCAGGTCCAATTTCCCAGTCTGCAACAGTGCTTGCCCGTAAGCGGCATGAAAAGCTGCATCCGAAGGGTCAGGCGGCGCGAATGGCTGGAGCAATTTAACCGCGCCAGCGGCGTCGCCGTTGTGCAGACGGGTATCGGCAAAGAGCAAAGCGATGCTGCGATCCTTTGGCGCCAAACGATGGGCATGCGCGAAATATTCCAATGCGCCTGCGGAGTTCCCGCCAGCCTGCGTCAATTGCGCGGCACGAAGATAGTCACGCGCCGCTGGTTCTGCATTTCCCAGCGTCTCCGCAAGTTGCGCCAGTTCTACCTGGCGCGCTGGATTCTCCGGATCGAGCTGGGCGACGCGCTGCAAGCATTCATACAGCCCTTTCGCGTCTTTCTGAGCGCGAAACTGCTGCGCCGCCGAAGAGTAGTATTCGATCGCCTCAGCGGTCTTATTCTGCTTCTGCAACAAAAACGCATAACGCGCAAGCCTGCTTGGCGGCTGCGGATAGGTCTTTAAATAGCGCGTGAAAATCGCCGAAGCGCGCGCGGCATCGCCAGATTCGGCCAGCCGATCAAATTGCAACCCGAAGAAATGCGCAGCTTGCACCGGATTTCCAAGCCGGACGTAAATATCGGAAATCATCTGCACGGCTTCGGAGTGATTCGGCGATTCCTGCAGCACCGCCTGGTATTCCGCAAGCGCTTCCTGAAGCTTATTTTTCTCCAAGTGCTTGCGCGCGCGCTCGATATGTTTGGCGATCTCTTGTGGGTTCATGCGTGTTGTTGCGCCCTTTCCAGCGCTGGCAAATCGCGAACCTTCGACTCACCGGCCGCAAGGACAGTTGGAAGAATTCTTGGCATACAGGCTGCTTAAACAATATACCGGAAGGATTGAGCGGCGGCAAAATGGGAATTTGACAGGCAGGCCAGTTCGCCTTTTATCGCCTTTCGTAACGCGATCTTCTCCCGAGGTGAAGATTTTATGGTGGGGCTGGGGAGAGTCGAACTCCCGACACGCAGTTTAGGAAACTGCTGCTCTATCCGTCTGAGCTACAGCCCCGCGCATGATTACTCGCGCAATCGCTGATAGGTTAGCATAGACAAGGAATCTGCGCGTTTGCAGCATCGTGATGCGTGTAGCAAAACAATCCCAATCAGGTGAACTTGAGCGCGCGGCTCTTGACTGTTAGCATGAGTAGTTGACTCGCGGCTAGGCCTGACGGGCAATTACTGAGGCAAAGCCTGTTCAATTATTGTGAATGCTCAGACAAAAATACGGCGCCGTTTGCTGAGGTCGCACCGCGCTCTGCGCAGCTGGCGCATGATTGCCAAGGCGCTGGTGTCCACCAAACATCCGCTGCTCGCGCACATCATTCCGATGCGGCGCTGCAATCTATCTTGCACCTATTGCAACGAGTTCGACGATTTCTCGAAGCCAGTGCCGCTCGAGGAGATGGTGCGGCGCATTGATCGCCTCGGCTCATTTGGCACTTCGGTGGTCACCATCAGCGGAGGCGAACCGCTGCTGCACCCGGAGCTGGACGAAATCATTGGCCGCATCCGGCACAATGGCATGATCGCCGGAATCATCACCAACGGCTATCTGATGACGGCGGAGCGCATCGCGCGTTTCAATCGCGCCGGCCTGGAATTCCTGCAAATCAGCATTGATAACGTGCAGCCTGACGACGTGTCCAAGAAAAGCCTGAAGGTGCTCGATCAGAAATTAAAACTTCTGGCGGAACATGCCGATTTTCACGTCAACATTAACTCTGTCCTGGGCAGCGGCATTAAAAACCCCGACGATGCGCTCGTGGTGGCGCGCCGCGCTGTCGAACTCGGTTTTTCCTCGACGGTGGGTATCATTCACGATGGAAGCGGTCAGCTGCGGCCTCTCGATGAGCACGAACGCGAAGTGTTTGAAGAAATCATGAGGCTGGGTAAACGCTCCTTCTCGCGAATCAATGGTTTTCAGCACAATATTGCGGCCGGCCGCGAAAATAACTGGCGCTGCCGCGCGGGCTCGCGTTATCTGTATATCTGCGAGAACGGGCTGGTGCACTATTGCTCTCAGCAGCGAGGCTATCCCGGAATTCCTCTGGCTGAGTATTCCCGTGAACGCCGCCACCGGGAGTATTACACCAAGAAATCCTGCGCGCCGCGTTGTACCGTATCGTGCGTTCACCAGGTGGCCGTGCTCGATAATTGGCGCGGCAAACAAACCGATTCGCCGGCTGAACCGCAGGAGTCCCAATCGCTCGTCAACATCGCCGGTAACAATGCACCGAATTGAAGCTTCCTGTCCTGCCTGATGTCCTTCCGATAATCGCTCTGCAAGTTTTATGTTGCACGAACCAGAGGCTTGGAGTACAAGGCCAGCATTGACCTTTTTGGTGGAATCCATAGCAGCCTGAATTTTTAACGACAGTGCGCGTGGGGTGCGCGGCGGCTGACTGATTTCAAAGGAAAACCTGCCCGGAGGATAAAGGCGATGCGACTGCTCAGACGACTGCTTCGTGTTGCGATTGCATTTCAATGTGCCGCATTTTTCGCGGTCCTGGCTCTGGCACAAATCAACACCGTACAAATCTCCGGCACGGTCACTGACCCGCAAGGCTTGATTGTGCCAGGCGCGCAAATCACGGTGCAAAATACGGCCACCGGCGCAACGAGAACTGGCGCCAGTGACGCATCGGGGCGCTATGAGATCGTTGGCCTGCCTCCGGGGACGTATTCCTTCTCCGTGGACGCCAAGGGCTTTGCGAAGCTGGTCAATCCCGCAATCACGCTCACGCTGGGCGCTCCTGCAATTTTCAATCCGCAACTGGCACTGCAAAGCGGGCAGCAGACCGTCACGGTTTCTGGCCAGGCGGCTCTTGTTCAGACCGAGCGCAGCGACGTGTCGCAAACCATCACGCAAACGCAGATTCAGAATTTGCCGATTAATGGGCGGCAGTACATTCAATTCGCCCTTCTCGATTCGCAAGCGAATCGCGACAGCGCGCCCTCGATTGGCGCGGCTCCGACGAGCGGGTTGAATTTCGGCGGCCAGAGCGCGCGTTCGAATGAAGTGTCGGTCGACGGCGCGGACGCGGTGGACGCGTCCGTCAACGGCGTGCGCGCTACCGTTTCGCAAGAAGCAGTGCGGGAATTCCAAATCCTGACGAGCAATTACATGCCAGAATTTGGGCGGGCAACCGGCGCGGTGATTAATATCGTTACCAAATCTGGATCGAACGAAACGCATGGCGATGCGTTCGGCTACTTGCGCCAAAGCGCATTGCAGGCGCGCAACCCGTTTTCGGTGCAAGTTGATCCGCTGACTGGCGCAGTCCAAGGAGTAAAGCAATCGTTCACCCGCGTGCAAGCGGGCATGACGCTCGGCGGACCCATTCAGAAGGATAAGACGTTCTATTTTTTCAGCTATGAAACCACGCGCCGCCAGGAAACGGGGTTTGCCGATATTGGCTCGAGTGGCGGCGGGTGCCCCACAGGCAGTTCTCCTACACTGTTCGGCCTGTGTTCCGAGACTTATCCATTCTTTCCTGCTCCTTTGGCAATGACCGCGCCTCAAACCACCTTTGTTCAGAATCTGCTGGCCAGTGGGGTGCCGGCGCTACAGAATTTTGCAGGGCAGTACGGCGTTCTTACCGGGTCGGCTTCGAGCGTGGCGGTGAACGGGTTCGATTACGGCGCGATTGACCAGTCCCAGAGCGTGGCTCCGTGTTCGGCAGGCCCGCCGTTCCCGTGTTTCCCACTTCCTGTGCTGGACAACAGCGGAACCGCGTTTTCACCAGCGCTTCCCGCATCATTCACGCCGCTGACGGCTGAAATCGGGAATTATCCGATCAAAGAGGGCACCAGCCTGTGGTCTCTGCGCCTGGACCACATTTGGAATCCGCAGAACAGCACATTTGTGCGCGCCAGCGTTTCGCCGTCGCTGATCACCGGCATTCAAGTGAACGCGCAGAACCAGAACTTCGGCGAAAACGCCGGCTCGCGCACGTCGCTGCAACAGACGCGCGATCTGGCCATCGTCGCACAGCAGAGCACCAGTTTGCGCAGCAATCTTTTCAACGAATTCCGCTACCAGTTCGCGCGGCGCGGATTGCACTACGGCTTTTCGCAGTTGCCCGGCGGCGGGAACGTTGCGGTGAACATTACCGGCTTTGCTTTCTTTGGCCGCGAGCCTTTCTCTACCGTAGACCGCATCGAAAAACGCGACCAGTTCACCGACGACCTAACCTGGATTAAAGGCAGCCACACATTCAAGTTTGGCGAAGATACGAATTACATTCAGCTGGGCGGCTCGCAGGCGGAAATCTTCGAACTGAATTTTGGCGGAATCTTCGATTTCGGTTCGTTGAGCCCTTCGGAACTCGGCTTGCCCTCCAGCGTCGGCGGTGCTTCCGTTCCGAGCTTGACGGCGTTGCAGGCTTACGGCCTCGGGCTGCCGGGAGATTTTATCCAGGGCATCGGCAACTCGAACCGGCCGTTCAACGTGCCCGATCTGGGCCTGTTTGCGCAGGATAGTTGGAAAATTTCGCCGCGCCTGACGCTCAATTATGGATTGCGCTACGACATTCAATGGACTCCAACGTTCGCGCCAGGCACTCCTCTCAATGCCGCCGCTGAACCCGTTCTCCACGTTGTCGAAGGCGTGCCAGTCTCCAGCAAGAATTTTGCTCCTCGTTTGGGAATCGCGTGGGACCCGACTGGCAGCGGAAAAACGGCGATTCGCGCCAGCTTTGGACTGTTTTACGACCAACCGTTGCTCGCCGTCGCGTTCGACTCAACCACCGCCGATGGCGCGCTCTCTTCACAGCTCATCACCGGCGGTGGAACGCCGAACGCTTGCATGGTCGTCAATCCTTCCTGCCCCGGAACCAACCAGCCGGGAGTCGTGGGCCTGAACGCCGCATCCATTTTTCAGGGCGTCCTCAATACCACCGGCGTGCCGACTTTCGGTTACGAAAGCGCCCAACAGCGCTTCAATCCGTTTCAGCCAGACTCGATCTTTACCAGTCAGAACTTCATGACGGCGGGAATTCCGGTCGCGCTCCTCCCCTTCACGTTGCCAACGGCGGGGAATTTCAAGTATGCGTATGCGGAGCAAGGAAATTTGACGGTGGAGCGCGAACTCACGCACGACTGGAAGGTTGACGTTAGCTACAGCTACACGCGCGGCATTCACATCAACCGCCCGCGCAATATCAACACGTCGAACCCGACTCTGCTAATGGCGAATTTTGCAAACGCTCTCGCCGCCGGACTGACGCCTTCGAGCCCGCTCACCGTCAGCGCAACGCCCGTCGCTGCTGGATCGACAAATTGCGGAATCGCAGCAGTGCCGGGCGCAGCCGGAATCCTGGGCGTCCTCAATAATTGTCCTGTTCCTCTAGCCTCCCTCGACGGGCAGCCAGTGGCCACGGCGGCGGCTTTCAATTTCTTCCGGCCATCCGGGCCTAATCCGTCGTTTGCAACCGCTGGCGCTCCTGGCGCTCCATGCAGCGCGGCGATCGTCCCCTTCCAGGGGCTCGCAGCCAGCGCTGGATATCCAACCGGCCCAGCAGGAATTTGCGTGCCATGGAGCGACGTGGTGCAGCAGGAATCGTCCGGCAGTTCCTTCTATAACGGTCTGACCGTTTCGGTCACCAAGCGCTTCTCGCACAACATCCAATTCTTTTCCAACTGGACGTGGTCGCACGCCATCGACGACTCCACTGATTTGCAAACTCTCCTCGAACCGCAGGACAATAACCTGCCGCAGCTCGAGCGCAGCAATTCCACTTTCGATCAGCGCCATCGCTGGGTGACCAGCGCCGTATTCCAAAGCCCGTACACCAACGGCGGCGAGTGGTACCAGAAATTGCTCGCGAATTTTACTTTCGCTCCGATTATCGAGCTTTCGTCTGGCCGGCCCTATACTGTGCTGACAGGCACGGATTTCAACCTGGATTTCAGCTCGGAAACCGACCGACCATCGGCCGTGCGCTATTCGGGAACAACGCCGCCTCCGGGCACGGTGACGTCGCCCTTCATCCCAAACGTAGCCTTCGCGCCGCCGACCAGCCAGTGTCCCAAGGTGATGCCCGCGCAAACAATGGTGCTCAGAGGGATCGGCCCGGCAGGGAGCTTCTTGGGATGCGTCGGCGATCTGGGCCGCAACACGTTTGTGCGGCCGGGCTATTTCTCGATCGATATGCAGCTCTCGCGCACGATTCCGCTGACCGAGCGCTTCAACATGGAAATAATCGCCGACGGGTTCAACATGCTTAACCGCTTCAACGCGGCGGACGTCAACCCGCTATGCGACCCAACTGGCTCTGGCGCGTGCAATGCCGGTCAGCCGACCGCCGCGCTCGATCAGCGCCAATTTCAGTTCGCGCTGAAATTGCACTGGTAGAAGGTCTGTCTTCAGACTGGGAAGAGAAATTCAGACGCCAAAAAGTCTGAATTTTGCCTTTTCGCTTGTCCCGGCAATGCGCTATAGTGAAGCCTGACTTTCACCATTTGTTCGCCTGGCAAGGGAGGCCCGATTATGGCGCAATCCATCGCAGTTGTTGCTCTTATCGCGGTAATTCTGCTCGCTATTGCCTGTGTGTGGCTATATACGCGCCGCTACAGCGCGGCAGCAACGGATTTGAACGTCTTGCGCCAGGATATGCAGTCCGCCTTAATGGCGCAGTCCCAAACGCTGAATACACAATTAGCCCAGGTGACGCAGACCTTTCTCCAGCAACTCGGCCAGGTGCGGGCGGCCGTGCAGGATGGCTTGGCCAGCTCCGGCAGTCTGGTGTCGCAAGCGCAGGCGGCCGTTGCCAGCGAATTGCGGAACTCGCAGGAAGTTCTAGGCAAAGTTGGACAGCAGCTTGGCGAGATTCAGCAGGCTGGCCGCGACCTTTCGCACGCCACGCAGACGCTGCAAAGCGTCCTCGGCGGCGCAAAAACGCGCGGGTCGCTGGGCGAAGTGGCGCTGGAGGCCCTTCTCGCCGACGCGCTGCCCGCGAGCGCCTATGAAACGCAATACCGTTTCGACACCGGCGCGATCGTTGACGCGGTGATTCGCGCTGGAGACAAATTGATCGCCGTTGACTCCAAATTTCCTCTGGAAAGTTACCGCCGCCTGATCGATTCCGGCGAGGAAGCGCGCAAAGAATTCTTTCAGGCGGTGCGCAAGCACGCTGAATCGATCGCCGAGAAATACATTCTGCAAAACGAAGGCACTCTGGACGTCGCGCTGATGTTTGTGCCTTCGGAGGGAATTTATTACGAATTGCTGATGACCTCGGATGGAAAACTGGGGCGCCTGGACGATTGCTGCCGGGGCAAGAAAATTTTTGCCGTTTCTCCCAATACGCTTCACGCCTATCTAAGCGCGATTCTGGTGGGACTCAAAGGCATGCAAGTGGCCGAGAACGCCAGACATCTTCTCGCCGGCCTGGCTGGCTTGCAGGCGCAGATCGATTCCTTCGCGAAAACTTACGACACGCTCGGCGGCCATTTGCGGCATGCGCAGCAGAGCCATGAAGAGGCCGGGAGCAAACTGGACCGCTTGCAAAATAACGTCGAGCAGATGGCTCAGGGAGCGCTGCCGGAAGCTCCCGCGCGGGCGCTGGAAGCGGCTTCCACTTCGCGATTTTGACGCGCTCATCGTCTACGCTTAATCTCCGTCCAATGCGCGCCGCGCCGCACGCAGCAGAGCCTGGAAATCGCGCGAGTCGGCTGACCCGGAAATTTTCCGCAACTCCTTGCGCGCCGCTGCGCCGTCCGCATTCCCGTCCCGAAGATTTTTCAGCATGTGCTGGATGCGAATCGCTGCATCGGCAGGCGCGATTTTTCGCGCCGCTTCCAGGAAATCGCGGGCAACGGGCACGTTTGCGTTCGACAAACTATTTTCGAGGCTCACGCTGAACGAAAAAGCTCCCGCGCTCTTTCCTTTCATCTCCACGGCGGCGGAATTGTCTGAACCGCCGCTGGTGCGAACGGCCGTTTCATCCCCATGCGGAAGCTGCACAATCTGCGGAGTCAAATTGCGCACCTCCAATTGCACAGGCTCGCTCGTTCCTTGCGCGCTCAGGCGAACCTTGTTCTTCTTTCCTCGTTGAATTTGCTGGTCGCCCGAATTTGACGAAACAATCTGCACCAGGGTCACCTCGGCCGACGTTTGGCCGGCCCCTTGGCCAACGGTAATTGCAGCCGCCCCCGGAGCAAAATTTGCGAGCGGCGCCAAAATCAATTCCATGGGCGACGATGCTAAAACCAATACGCCTCTTCCGCTCAAGCTAACTCTGTTCCGATCCGCGTCCCCTTGAAAACCGCTTCCGCGAACGACAATCCGATCCTGAAGCGACGCAAGCTTTGGCAACGACGTGATTTGCAAACCACCTGCCGCATCCGCATCCCGAGGCAAAACGTCCGTCGCTTCGCGAATTTCGCCGCCCACGATTCGCGCTAACATCACGCCCCCATCCGGCGGCGCCAGAAAATGGGCGCGACCGCTTTCATCGGTGGTCACAAGTTCCCCGTTTGAAAGCACGAGTCTCACTCCGGCGGCGACATGTCCGTTGGAATCCAAAACCGCGAGCGTTGCAGGCTGCCCCGCGATGAGTTCCATTGGCAGAATGATTTTCTGCGAGGGAGGCGCGCTGCTTTGGCCTTGCGAAGCGGGCGCGACAGCGCTGATGCCTATTGCGGCTACGACTGTCAGCAGCGCCCGCGGCAGAACCCGATTCATCATGTTCGTTATCAAGTTAATTATCAAGGCGCACTACAAAAACGGGCGTGCGCTCTTGCTGCTGAATCTGGCTCGCCAATTCTCGCGCCGCAGCTTCGCTCGGCAAACGCCCTGCGCGCACGCGATAGAAAACACCCCTGGGCGTATCGTACTCGGCAATGCTCACTGGCGCGTATCGAGCATTCAGTAGTTCGCGCAGCCGTTGCGCATTTTGTTCGAGTTGAAATGCCCCTACCTGCACGCCAAAGAACCCGACATTCGGGTCCGGTCCGCCGACCAAATCCAGACGCACTTCCGCCGTGCCCGGCCCGACCATGCCGATTGCTTCCGCCGCTGAATACGACAGATCAATGATCCGATTAGCGACGAATGGCCCGCGGTCATTGATCCTCACATCCACGGCTTTTCCGTTGCTCAGATTCGTCACGCGCACGATGGCGTTGAACGGCAGCGTGCGATGCGCGGCGGTCAAGTCGCGCATATTGTAGATTTCTCCGTCCGACGTACGGCGCCCGTTGAATGGCGCGCCATACCATGAGGCCATGCCTTCTTCCGTAAATTCTCCCCGAACAGCGCCAGTCCGCTTGGATGGAATTGGTTGCGCCGAAGGGCGAGGTGCGCCGGGCATCGGCGCTGACGATGCGGGAGGATTCACTGCCGGCCTGCGCCTTGCGCATCCAGCAGCAACGAAAGCCAGCAAACCGCTCACAAACATTATTTTCACTGACCGGCTCCGGCTACATTTTCTTCCCTCACGCGCCCCGCTGGTCAAATGCACCTCGCCTTCCGTTCCGACGTGTCATTCTTCGATTTTTCGGTATTATAGGAACGCGGTTAAGCCACCGCAAGGAAACCATTGCCACTTCCACTTCGTTGGCGCTGGAAAATCGACAGGCTGCGCGAGCGTTTTTCCTCCACATTCGGCTCGCAGGAAAAGCAGCGCCGTCCCCGTTTATGCCCGGCTTGCGGCACGCTGGTCGGCTCGACGGCAAATCGCTGCCACGCGTGCGGCGCCAGCCTCACGTTTTCCATGGCGGCCATGAGCCGCTCGTTTTCAAAATACCTTCCGTCGGAGTCTCCTGCTACTTACCTCATCCTCGGCGCCTGCGGCCTGATCTACGGAATCAGCCTCCTGCTGACCATGCGCATCGGAGGGGCACCGCCTGCATCGGGCAGTCCGCTCAACATGTTGATGAATCTTGGAGGCATCAATCCTGGTCTGCAAATCCAACTTGGCGCTTCGCTGCCATTACCTGCGAACCTGGCCCAGCCCTGGAGATTTGTTACAGCCAATTTCCTTCATTGGAATCTCCTGCACATCGCATTCAATATGTGGTTCCTCGTATACGTCGGACCGATTGTCGAGGAGATTTACGGTTCTGCGAGATCCTTTTTTCTCTTTGTTGTCACCGGAATCGGTGGGTACGCCCTGAGTTCATTCCTGGGCGGTTTCAGCGCCGGCGCTTCAGCCGGCTTGGTTGGCTTTATAGGAGTCTTGCTGGCAGTTACTTCTCGACGTAAGAACGCTGGCATGCAGATGCTCAGAAGTCAGGTTATGTCCTGGATCATCTTCTTGGTCATCATGGCTTTTTGGCCGGGCATGAGGGTCGACAACATGGCGCATTTGGGCGGCGGCATCACTGGATTCATTCTCGGCAAACTCATGGCAGACCGCCAGCCCTCGACGACAGAGGAGCGCAAGCGCGCTTACGCACTGGCCTGGGCAACCGCCGCTGTTGTTCTGCTGAGTTTCGGATTCATGATTTTCGGCTTCCACAGCCACCTTTTTCTCCGTGGATTTCGGTATTAAGGGCGGCTCGAAGGCGAGATTTTTTTGTCGCGCTCAGAGTCTGCGCGCGACCGTGATGCTGTAATGGAATCCGGAGAGAATTGTAAACGCAGCGACCAAATACACCAGCATTACGCGCGCCATCCGCAGCGCCGGATTGGGAAATAGCGCCGCTAAAAGCACCACCAGCACCAGCAGGATTTGAAACGCCGTGTTGAGCTTGCCATACAGGCTGGGCGGGAACGTCATGTAGCCGATGACCAGCAAAATCACCGCGCAGGCGATGAGAATCAGCGCGTCTCTGCCTAATACGAGTATCGCCAGCCACCAAGCGATTTTGCCCTTGAAGGCAAGCATCAGATAACACGAAGACAGCAGCAGCTTGTCCGCGATGGGGTCCAGAAATGTTCCGAGTTGCGTTTTTTGATTTAGCCGGCGCGCCAGCAAACCATCCAGCCCGTCGCTCAGCGCCGCGATGACCAGCAACGCCAGAGCCCAGTCGTAGCGGCTGTAACGAATGGCAATGATGAGGAACGGCAGAAATCCCATCCGCAAAAAAGTGATCTGGTTGGGAACAGAGAAGACGCGGTTGGCCATTAATTTACCCGGAAAAGCTCAAGCAAACAGCGCGAGATAGTCGTTTAGTGTTCGTCCAACTTTGAGCGCGAATTTTTCGGCCATGGAGGGAATGGGTCCGCGCGGCTCGTCCAGCGCGATGCGCTCCACGCGTTGCATTGGAAAAAACAGCGTTGGCAAGCCAATCCGTTCGCCCTCGGGATGCACCACCTGTCGGACAAAATCGTCGAAGGAAGCTAAATCGATTCCGCGAAGGGTCACTCCCGCAACGGATATCTCGACCAATTCGCCCCACAGCCGCTCTTTCGGGCTATGCAGGCTCAAGACAACAATGGAATGTGGCTCCATGATTCCTCAGGATAGCTCCGATAGTGAATCCAATGGCGAATTTAACGAAAATGCGGTGCTCACACTGAAATGGTCTTTACACTGGGCGGCACTTGCAAGTGGGCCTCCGTCGCTTTTTGCACCTCTTCCAGAGTTATTCCCTGCGCAACTTCGCGCAATTGCAGGCCCTGCGGCGTGACGTCAATTACCGCCAAATCCGTCACAATCATTTTGACCACGCCCAGCCCTGTCAGCGGCAGCGTGCATTGTTTCATGATTTTTGGCTGGCCATCTTTGTTCGTATGCTCCATGGCGATGATTACGCGCTTCGCTCCCGCCACCAGATCCATCGCGCCGCCCATTCCCTTCAGCATTTTTCCCGGAATGGCCCAGTTGGCGAGATTCCCTTTTTCGTCCACTTGCAATGCGCCGAGCACGGTGACGTCGATTCGTCCGCCGCGTATCATCGCGAACGACTCCGCGCTGGAGAAATAGCAACAGCCGGGAATTTCTGTGATGGTTTCCTTGCCCGCGTTGATCAAATCCGCGTCTTCCTCGCCCTCGCGCGGATACGGACCGACTCCGAGCATGCCATTTTCGGATTGCAACAACACTTCCATTTTGGGCGGCAAAAAATTCGGCACCAGCGTCGGCAGCCCGATCCCCAGGTTCACGTAATCGCCGTCATGCAGCTCTTGCGCCACGCGCCGAGCTATGAATTCCCGCTTGTCCATTTTCTTGTCCGTTGCGCTCAAATTTTTCGCTGCGCTCAGTCCTTGCGCAGAGTCCTTTTCTCGATGGGCCTGGCGTAACTCTCTCCCTGAAAAATTGCGTCCACAAAAATTCCTGGCGTATGAACGCTGTCCGGTTCCAGGTCGCCAAGCTCGACCAGTTCCTCAACTTCGGCAATGACGCATTTCGCGGCCGTCGCCATCACCGCGTTGAAGTTTCGCGCGGTCTTTCGGTACACCAGATTTCCCCAGCGGTCGCCACGCCAGGCCTTGATGAATGCAAAATCACCGCGCAGCCACGGCACCATCACGCAGTTGCGCCCGTCGAATGTGCGCGTCTCTTTTCCTTCCGCCGCCTGCGTCCCATAGCCCGTAGGTGTGAAAAATGCCGGAATGCCGGCACCGCCCGCGCGCATGCGCTCCGCCAGCGTGCCCTGCGGATTCAACTCCACGTCGATTTCGCCGCTCAGCGCCAGGCTTTCGAAACGCTTATTCTCGCCCACGTAACTCGCGATCATTTTTTTCACTTGCTTCGATTCCAGCAGCCAGCCGATTCCATAATTATCCGTGCCGGCGTTGTTAGAAACCAAAGTGAGATCCTTCGTTCCCTTCGCTCGCAACGCACGCAGCAAGTGCTCCGGCACTCCGCACATTCCGAATCCGCCCACAAGAATCGTGGCGCCATCGTTCACTTTCTCAATTGCGGCTTCCGCGTTCGCTACCCGCTTATCCATTGCTACTCGCCTTCAATCTCAATTAGCGGCTCAATTTTCATTTCATACTAATGCATGTCGCGAAGAGATTTGTAAACTTCGTTTGCGCCGCGGAATTCTGTTTCCAATTCGCGGCTCGCCAGATGCGTGCGCAGGAAATCAATCGCCTGAGCGGTGCGATCCAGCGAACGCGCAATGTTATCTGCATTCGTCAGACAAATGTCACGCCACGTTTCGTACCGGCTTCCCGCAATTCGCAGCATATCGCGCAAGCCGTTCCCCGCAAGCGATACCGGCAATCCTTTTTCGTCCGTCTCATCGGCAATCACGCGTGCCAGCGCAACCGCGACCAGTTGCGGCATCTGCGAAACGATTGCCAGCGCCCAGTCGTGCGTTTCGGCATCCGTCCATACTGGCTCGGCGCCAATCGCGCGCAGCAGTTTGACGAACTGCTGAACCCGCGAATCGCCTTCCTCTTCGGATGCATTTCCAATCAGCGCATACCGGGCGCCGCGAAATAACTCCGCGTCGGCATGCTCCGTTCCGCTCAGTTCTTTTCCTGCGATCGGATGTCCGCCCAGGAATTTCGCGCCGGCCGCAGCGTCGCCGCCAAAACTTCGCTTTGCTGCATTGCAAACATGCGCTTTCGTGCTTCCCGCATCGGTAACCAGCGCGCGCGCGCTGCATTTCGCCGCAATTTCCGGCAACACCTCGACGATCGCGCCCACCGGCAACGCGACGTAAACTAAATCCGCGTCGCCGACCACTTCTCCTAAATTCTCGGAAGCCTTCCACGCACAATTCCTATCGCGCAATTTTCGCAGCACTTCGGGCGTGTCATAGGCCGCAATGGAAACACTCTGGCACGCCCGCTCAACTGCCGCGCCGAATGAGGCGCCAACAAGCCCTGCGCCCAGAATCGCGACGCGGCGAAATTCACCTGTGTCGTTCATGACCGGTTTGATTGTATCGCGTGAGCAGACTTTCGTTGGAATTCTTCGCGTCCGCCAGAATGGCTCTAGGATCTGCGGCTGACTCCATGCTTCGCTGCGTCCTTTAGCATGCGCACGCGCGACGCCACGGCTTGGGCCGCCTTGCTCACCGACGCGGCTTTCTCAATCTCCGCAACCAGCGATGAACCAACGACCACTGCATCCACGATTCCGCCAAGCACGGTCACTTGCGCCGCAACGGAAATTCCGAATCCTACGGCAATCGGCAATCGCGTAAATGTTCGCACGCGCCGCACCATTGCCGGAAGTTCCTCCGGCAGCGAATCTTTTGCGCCAGTCACTCCGGTTCGCGAAATCACGTACAAAAATCCGCTCGACGCGTCCGTGATGCGCCGCAATCGCTCATCCGTCGACGTGGGAGCCGCCAGAAAAATCGTATCGAGTCCGTTCGCCTGCATGACACTGCGGTATTCGTCTGATTCTTCGGGAGTTATGTCCGTTACGAGGACGCCATCAGCTCCAGCAGCCGCTGCCTTCCGCGAAAACTGGGCGAGCCCCATCTGCAAAATGGGATTGAAATACCCGAAAAGCACCAGCGGCACATCCGTTTTTTTTCGCAGCGCCGCCACCGCGTCGATTACCTTTTGGACCGTGGTTCCGGCTCGTAAAGCCCGTTCGCTGGCACGCTGAATCGTCGGGCCGTCCGCCACAGGATCGCTGAAGGGAATGCCCAGCTCAATCACGTCCGCGCCCGCTTCGGCGGCGCGCAGCACGAGCTCCTCAGTGGCCGCCAGCGAAGGATCGCCCGCCGTCAAATATGCCACCAAGCCTAATTCGCCGCGGCGGGCGAGTTCTTCGAATCGCCGCCCGATACGAGTTGTCGTGCTCGTCTTCGGAACCGCCACTTAATGCCTCCTTGCGCGAAGCTCTCGTTCCGCCCAATCCAGGGGGGAAAAAAGCGGTCAAGCACACTGGGCGCGGCTGCGGAACAAAAGGCTCGGCAGCGCCCAAATTTCGCAACCGGGATGGGCTATGATCCCGCCCACAATCATCGAAACACCGATAAACGCCAGGATAATTTGCCAGATTATGCTGAGAGGATTCAGCAACAGATAAACGAGCGCGCCGATTCCTAAAACGATCCTCAGTAAACGCCCCACAAAGAGAGGTTTTTCCATCAGGCATCTCCTCCGCTTCAAATGTACCGGGAGAGAATCTCCATGTCTTTGTCGCCGCGCCCGGACAAATTGACGATGATAATTTCGTTCTTGCGCATCTTGGGCGCGCGCTTCATCACTTCGGCGACCGCATGAGCCGATTCGAGCGCGGGAATGATTCCTTCGATGCGGGCCAGGGTGCGCAGCGCCTCGATCGCCTCATCGTCGCGCACCGCCGTGTATTCGGCGCGAACCTGTTCGGCGAGCCACGCATGCTCCGGGCCTACGGCCGGGTAATCCAGCCCTGCGGAAATGGAATGCGTCCTCGCAATTTGCCCGTCAGCATCTTGCAAGACGTAGGTATGCGTTCCTTGCAGCACGCCCGGCCGCGCTCCGGCAAATCCTCGTCCCGCAGCAAGTCGCGCGGCGTGCTCGCCAAGTTTTTCTCCGCGCCCGCCAGCTTCCACGCCGACCATCTTTACCTGCGCGTCCGGCAAGAATTCATAAAAAAGGCCGATGGCGTTTGATCCGCCGCCGACGCACGCAAAAAGCCAATCTGGCAAACGCTTCTCGGCCGCGAGAATTTGCGCGCGCGCTTCTTGTCCAATGACGCGGTGAAAATCGCGCACCATCATCGGATAGGGATGCGCGCCGAGCACCGAGCCAAGCAAGTAATGGGTGGTTTTGACATTTGTCACCCAATCGCGCATCGCTTCGTTAATGGCGTCCTTGAGCGTCTTGCTGCCCGCATCGACGCCCATGACCTCCGCGCCAAGCAGCCGCATGCGGAAAACGTTCAAGCGCTGCCGCTCCATGTCTTCCGTGCCCATGTACACAGTGCATTCGAGGCCTAGGCGCGCCGCCACCGTGGCTGTGGCAACACCGTGCTGGCCCGCGCCGGTTTCCGCGACCACGCGGCTCTTGCCCATTCGCTTGGCCAGCAAGCCTTGCCCAAGACAGTTATTGATTTTGTGGGCGCCAGTGTGCAGCAAGTCCTCGCGCTTCAAATAAATTTGCGGACCATCAAGACGCTGCGTCAGCCGCTCCGCAAATTGCAGCGGCGTCGGACGCCCGGCAAAATTCTTGAGCAAATCGTCCAGTTGCGCTTGAAAAGAGGCATCGGCCCGAGCCTCTGCGTACGCGCGTTCGAGATCCTCCAGCGGAGCCATGAGCGTTTCCGGAACATAGCGCCCGCCATATGGGCCAAAGCGGCCGCGCGCGTCAGGCATTTTTTCTGTGGTGGTCACAGCACTTTTCATTTTTTCTTCCTGCTCCGTGGTATCACTTTTGACATGAAGGCACGAAGTTTTTTCGCGTCTTTTTTCCCCGGCGATGCTTCCACGCCGCTGCAAACATCAATCGCAAATGGCTGGGCTTCGCGAATTGCTGCCGCCGAATTTTCTTTCGTCAGGCCGCCGGCAAGAATTACCGGCCCGAAACGTTTCGCCTGCCGCGCAATGCGCCAATCGAAGCGTTTCCCTGTTCCTCCGTGCACTTTCGCGTCAAAACCGTCAAGCAAAAACGCCGCCGCACCGCCGTATTTCTGCAAATCCTTCACCTGAAAAGATGGTCCCACGCGAAACGCTTTTATCACCGGCAATTCGCGCGCTAATCGCGCCACCGTTCGTGGACTTTCATCGCCATGAAGCTGCACAATTCCCAACTTCGCCGCCTTCGCCGTGCGAATAACTTCGGCTGCCGGCGCATCGACAAAAACGCCAACGGCGCTCACCGTTTGCGGCATGCGTTGGATAATCTGGCGCGCATGCGAAGCTGAAATTCTTCTCGGACTTTTCGCGTAAAAATTGAATCCCAGAGCGTCTGCGCCAGCGTCAATCGCAATTTTCGCGTCGGCCCAGTTGGTAATACCGCAAATTTTCACTCGGACCATTTCGCGCCCAGGAATCTAATTACCGTCTGTCGATCCATCGCCGAGAAGGTTCGCCAAGCCCGCGCCTGCGTCCGGCATGGTCATCAGATGCTCTCCAACCAAAAACGCATCAAATCCCGCTTTCCGCAATCGAAGCAAATCCGCGTGCGCGCGAATTCCGGATTCGCTCACCGCAATGCATTCCTCCGGAATGCTTTCCACAAGTTGCAGCGAAGTGTCGATTCGCACCTCAAACGTCTTCAAATCGCGATTGTTCACACCAATGATTTTAGCGCCCGCGGCGATGGCGCGCTGCAATTCATCCTCCGAATGCGCCTCCACCAGCGCTTCCATGCCAAGCTCCCGGCCGAGCGCGAGGAGTTCGCGCAACGTGTCATCGTCGAGGATTGCCGCAATCAGAAGAAATGCATCGGCGTTCGCGGCGCGCGTTTCCCATACTTGCCAGGGATCAAAGATAAAATCCTTGCGCAGAATCGGAATCTTCGTGGCCTTGGCGACTTCCTTCAAATCAGCCAGCGACCCATGAAAAAAATCCTCCTCGGTAAGAACTGAAAGCGCCGCCGCTCCGTTCGCTTCCATGTCCGGAGCAATTTTCGCCGGCTGATAATCCGCGCGCAGCAATCCGTGCGACGGCGAAGCCTTTTTCAGCTCGGCAATCACATTCAGGCCGGCGCGCGTGAGCGCCGCGGCAAAATCGCGCACTGGCGCGGATTTTTTCTCGACGGCGATCTTCAGCGCCACGTCCGGCAGCACGCGCTTGCGATGCGCAATCGCTTCGCGGCGACGCTCAACAATGCGCGCGAGAATGTTGTTTGCCTCCGTTTTCGTTTCCATAGCAGGCTAACCATCGTTTGACAGTCGAATTGCACTCCCCGGCTCAGGCAAGGGAAAATCGCTGCGAGTATGCTAGTCTGCGCGTTGCCATGGTGTCAATTTTTCGTAACAGGTGGTGGGAGTGTTTGAATTGCGACTCCTATTGTCACGATTAATAAAACCGGCACACTGCCTAACGGTTCCGTGGACTGACAGGCCGCAATGACCCCCGCCACGCAGCAGTTGAAAATTCTGAACGAGACCATCGTTTCATGCCGCAAATGCCCTCGTTTGGTGCGTTATCGCGAAGCTGTAGCTCGCTCAAAACGCCGCGCGTTTCAGAACTGGGACTACTGGGGCAAGCCGGTGCCGGGATTCGGCGATGCGCGCGCGCACCTTCTTATCATGGGACTCGCGCCAGCTGCGCATGGCGGAAATCGCACTGGCCGCGCCTTCACCGGAGACCGCTCCGGCGATTTCCTCTTTGATGCGCTCTACCAGGCTGGCTTCGCGAGTCAGCCCATATCCGTGGATCGAAATGACGGGCTGACGCTCAGCAATGCGTACATCGGAATCGCGGTGCGTTGCGCTCCGCCCGGGAACAAGCCACTTCCTTCCGAATTTGCGAATTGCCGGCCGTATCTCGAGACCGAACTGGATGTTCTGAAGGCCAAAGCCGTCTTGGTCCTGGGCGCGATTGCGCTTCGCGCGTATTTGCAAATCCTGAAGCATCGCAGGCTGATTTCCAGCCATGCAGCTTATCCGTTCGCTCATGGAGCCGTTCATCAGCTGCCCGGGAATCTTCCCCGCATTTTCGCTTCCTACCATCCGAGCCAGCAGAACACTTTCACCGGCCGTTTGACGCCGACTATGCTCGCGCGGGTTCTTGGCGACATTCGAAAGTATCTGAGCGCGCAGCGGCGCTGAAGATGGCTATGAATTTCACTTTGGCGCTTGCTTGGAGGCTGGAGAAAATCTTATTCTATTTTCGCCAGCCGAAACGGAGAGTTCCCGTGCCTACTGCCAAACTCAAGAACATTTTCGGAGCAACTATTGCGGCGCTGCTTGCCATTCTCTTTTTATCGCTTGCCCCAAGCATCAGTGCCGCTCCCAAGCGTTCCGCCGCGCCGCTGCAACTCGTCCACCGCTTCAAGTTGCCCGCCGATGTGACCGGGCGGTTCGACCATTTTGGAGTTGACCTGGAGGGTAACCGGCTATTTCTCGCGGCAGAAACCATGCACGAGGTGTTGGTGCTGGATTTGAGAACGGGCAGGATAATTCACAGAATCACTGATGTGAGGATTCCGCACGCCATTGTTTTTCGCCAGAGCGGCGATCAGATTTATGTGACCGACGGCGGCGCCGGCGAAGTGAAAATCTTCGATGGAAAAACCTACAAACTTCTCAAAGCGATTAAGCTGGAAGTTGACGCGGATTCGGTAGCCTACGGTCAAACCATGCGCTATATCTACGTGGTCAACGGAGGAGAAGATGCGCATCAGGCGACATCGTTGGTCAGTGCGATCAACACGAATAACAACACGAAGGCCGGCGAAATAACGATCGACAGCCCGCATGTGGAAGCGATGGCGGTGGACACCGCGAATTCTCGCCTGTACGTGAACAACACCGGCAAAAATAAAGTTGACGTGGTAGATCGCGCGAAATACAGCGTCATTACGAGCTGGCCGGTCACGCTGTGCAAGCAAAATGTTCCGGCGGCAATTGACGAAGTTAGTCATCGCCTTTTCATCGGATGCCGCAGCGGCGAGATTGCGGTCTTCGACACGCAAACAGGAAAAGAGCTCCAAGGTCTCTCCATTGGCAAGGGAACTGACGACCTTACTTTCAGCCCGGAAAACAAGCGCATTTACGCGTCGTGCGGAGCGGGGGAAGGCTCGGTTTATGTATATCAGGAGAAATCACCGGACCAATACAAGTTGCTGGGGCATGTGACAACAGCGCCGGGAGCACGCAATTCGCGTTATATTGCGAGCCTGCACGAACTTTATGTGTCGGTGCCGGCACGTCAGGGAACACCGGCGGAGGTGCTGGTCTATCGCGACCGATGAAATAGCTCCGGGCATGTTGTCGAGTAGAAACGCAATCGGTTTTTAGCTGGCCATCAGCGCAGAAGGACGTAACGGCCACCGGCTGTAGTAACGATAACCAGATTCATCACGATCATCATCAAGTCGTAGTGCCAGCCGTAACCGTCTTTGCCCCAAAAACCAGTATGCCAAACGAAAAGTTTCTTTTGATTGGCGCCGAGCATGAGGAGGATCAAGCCGAGCGCGGCAAGCTGAGGAAAAACACCGAAGATTACGCCTAGACTTCCGGCAACTTCGGCGGCACCGACGAACGCGGTGAAATTTTTGCTCATGCCGATGCTTTTGCTGCGGGCGCCGGGGTCCTTCAAATGGCTCCATCCGCTGGAAATGAAAACCACGCCGACCATGAAGCGCAAAATCAAAATCGCAGTATCCTGGTACCGCAATAGGTGTGGAAACATGGCTTGGTCCTCCTCGCTGCTAATTCCGTTGCGTGCGGTGCCTGGCAGAGTTTACCCCCTTCTCGTGTTGTTGCATGGAACATTCAGGCTAGAATCAGCGGGTGGAACATGGCGACGACAGCCCGGTAATCGAGTTTCGTGACGTCCAATTTCGGCGCGGCGAGAACGTAATTCTCAAAAAGTTGTCGCTCGCTGTACGCGCAGGCGAAACGCTGGTGCTGCTGGGACGCAGCGGCTCAGGAAAAACCACCGCGCTGAAATTGGTGAACCGGCTGTTGGAGCCCGACGCCGGAAAAGTCCTGGTCGAAAATCGAGCCACTACAGAATGGGATCCGATTCGCTTGCGGCGGCGAATCGGATACGTGATTCAGGACACGGGACTCTTCCCGCATTTCACAATAGAAAACAACGTGGGGTTGATTCCGGAGCTGGAAAAATGGCCTGAAGCGCGCAGAACCGAGCGCGTCGCGGAGATGCTGCGGATTGTTGGGCTTGAGCCTTCGCAATTTGCGAAGCGCTATCCGCATGAACTTTCCGGCGGGCAAAAGCAACGCGCGGGAGTGGCGCGAGGACTTGCCGGCGATCCTCCCATCCTGCTGATGGACGAGCCCTTCGGCGCTTTGGATCCTCTGACACGCGCGGAAATCCAGAAAAAATTCCTGGCGATTCAGCAAAAGTTAAGAAAGACAATTATTTTTGTCACGCATGATATTCGGGAGGCGCTGCTTTTCGGCGCGCGAATCGCGCTGCTGGAGGCTGGCGAACTGGCCGGCGTCTATACTCCGCAGGATTTCCTTCGTGCGACAGAGCCAATCGCCGCAGCTTACGTTGCGACGCTGCAGAAGCCCGTGTCTGGTTATTTTCGTAGAAGCGAGGCATAGAATGACCCTCATTCATTTCTTCTTGACCCATCGCATGGAAATCGCGGAATCAACAGGCGAGCACCTGTGGCTGGTGGCGATCTCGATGCTGCTGGCGATAGCGGCGGGAGTGCCGCTCGGCATTGCCGTCACGCGCAAACCGTGGCTATCGAAACCGATTCTCGGCACTGCAAACGTGGCGGAGACGATTCCGAGCCTTGCGCTCTTCGGATTTCTGCTGCCAGTTCCGTGGCTGGGCGCGCGCGCGGACCGGCTGGCTATTGCGGCGCTGGCGGTTTATGCGCTGCTGCCGATTATTCGCAATACCGTGGCAGGCATTCACGGCGTTGACGCCAGCGTGCGCGAAGCTGCTGTTGCCATGGGCATGACCGGCCGGCAAATCCTCTTTCGCGTGGAGCTGCCGCTGTCTTTGCCCGTGCTGCTTGCGGGTATTCGCATCGCAGCCGTATGGACCATCGGCATCGCCACAATTGCGGCGGCAGTGGGCGCGGGTGGACTCGGAGAATTCATTTTTCGCGGGCTGGCCATGGTGGACAATCGCGTGATTCTCGCCGGAGCGATCCCCGCAGCGCTCTTGGCGCTTGTGGCGGACATCGGGCTGGGGCTGCTGGAGCGGCAACTGCGCCATGCGAGGCAATGATGCGCGCCCGCGCATTCACTTGCATTGTGGCGGCAATTTTTGTCTGCGGCTGCGGCAGCCGGCAAAACACGATCGTCATCGGCTCGAAAAATTTCCCGGAACAGGCCATTCTTGGGGAATTGCTGGCGCAACAGATCGAGGCGCACACAAAAATGCGCGTCGAGCGGAGATTTTATCTTGCCGGAACGTACATCTGCCACCAAGCACTGCTGGCGGAGCGCATAGACATGTACGTGGAATACACCGGCACAGCGCTGACTGCTGTGCTGAAGGAGAAACCTCAGAAAGATCCGCGCGCTGTCTTCGAAACGGTGCGCAGAGAATATATGAAGCGGTTCCATCTTATCGTGGAGCCGCCATTGGGATTCAATGACAGTTTCGCGATCGTGATTCGCGGAGCAGACGCGCGCAAAGATCGCATTGGCACGATTTCGCAAGCTGCGAAATACGCGTCCGCATGGCGCGCGGGATTCGGATACGAATTCATGGAACGCCCGGACGGCTTCGACGGTTTTGTGAAAACCTACGGCCTGAAATTCGCGGGCGCGCCTCGGATTATGGACCTCGGCCTGCTGTATCGCGCGCTCGAATCGCATCAAGTGGACATCATTGCAGGAAACACGACTGACGGGCAATTGTTAACCAATGATTTTGCGGTGCTCGCCGACGACAAGCACTATTTTCCGCCATATGAAGCTGTGACAATAGTGCGCGGCAAAATCGCGACATTAGATCCACAAGTTATGAGCGCGATTGCGGAGCTGTCCGGAAAACTTTCCGATCACGATATGCAGCAAATGAACTACGAAGTGGTGGGCGCCAAGAAAGATATCGCGACAGTCGCACGAGAATTTCTGCAGTCGAAACATCTAGTTAGTTCTGCGCTCGTTCAATAGAAAAGCCAGCAGGCTTATTTCGATTCCTGAAGCTTGCGCACATGCGCTTCCAGTGATGCGACGTACTGGCGCTCCGCTTCGAGCTCCGCTTGCAATTTTCTGACGAGCATCTCGATGCGCTGAATTTCCAACCGCAACCTTTGCAGTTCAACTGACGATGCAGACGATGTTTCGAGCGGAGTGGGTGTCGACGTCCCTCCATTCGCGCGCGCTGGTGGGCGAGCAGAAGTTTGCTCGGCGACGGGCGCCCGTGGCGCAGGAGCGCGCTCCGCTGGCGGCGCGAAAATCCCGGAGAGGCTCGCCGGAGCGGAATGCGGCCCGGTGTCGCTCGGACGCTCTTGCGTGGAAGCGGCCTGAGGCTTCGGATTCAGCAGGTTTTTGACGCGCGCAATCAAATCCTGCGGTTGAAAAGGCTTGCGGATCAACTCGTCGGCGCGCGCGGCAATAGCCTTTTCGGCGACTGTACGATCAACGACGCCTGACATCAGAATCACCGGGGTGTTGCCAAGATTCGCATCCTGCTTGATGAGCCGGCAGACCTCATAACCATCTTTACCAGGCATGATCACGTCGGTAATCACCGCATCGGGAACAGCTTCGCCAAATTGAGCAAGGGCGGAGGCAGCGTCATGGCAGGCGATCACGCGCATGGACTCGCGGCGAAAGGCAATTTTGATAACCTCGCGCATGGTCGCGCTGTCGTCAATAAAATAGACGGTTGGGATTTTCGAAGCCGCGATTTCCGACGCTACGGTCATGGCCGCTCCAATCCAATTTTATTAGTGGCGATGTGCGACTCGGCTGCAGGATGGGGTGCAGCGGATTGATTTTCGGATCCGGCGGATTCCTTGACCGCGACAGACTGCTCATCCTGAGAGGCCTCGTCAAGCTCGCGCATAGCGTCCAGCATCAAGTCTGTGCCCGTGCGCAGCACGGTTCGCTGCGCGGCGGTCACGCCGTAAACAAATTTGTAGACGCCTTCACCGGCGCCCTCACATGACTTGAGAATGTGAATCACCGCTTCGTCGCCGAAAAGCATGCCGCATTCGGCATGCAAAATTTCACCGCCGTCGAAATAGATGACTCCGTCGGTCTCGCCGGCGTTGATGTTGAGCGCCCCGGTTTGCCGGGCTTGATCGAGCATCTGGATTACTCCTGGCAGATCCATGCGCGAAAGATCGCCGGTGAGCGCGGCCATGGAATTGGGCACCATTTGCGTAGGCTGAAATCCCTGCTGGCGGCTCACCAAGAATGCGCGAACGTGAGCGGCAATTTCCTCTGGGGCACGGCGGCGGTCCACGTAATCATCGCAACCAGAGCGAAAAGCTTCCATCAGGGCCTGGTCTCCTCCATTGCCAACGGCAATTATGGGAATCGTGGCGGTCTTGGCGTCCGCGTGAAGAATCGGCGCAATTTCATAAGCGCCCATTTCGCGGAGGTTAGTAGCGCAAAGCACCGCGGCTGGGCGATTCCATTCGAGCATGGTCAGCGCATAAGCGCCTTGCGAACTTGTCAACACCTCGAAGCCCTCAGACTTCAACGCAGCGCTGAGCTTCCTGCAAAAATAGACGTTGCTATCAATCAGTAGAATCTTGGGTTGCGCGCCTGGGGAGATCATGGCGCAAGCTCCACAACAGGTTTTCCCGAGCGCAGCCCGCGCCGCTGAATCAGTTTCGACAAATCGATAACTTCGATCCTTTCACGTTCGACTGAAATTGCGCCGGTGACAAAAAACGGATGCTCCGCCGCTGAATCCTCAGGTTGAACGGTTTCTAAGCTCGCGGACGCCAATTCGCATTCACCGCAAACCGGGATGGCGCACCAGTCGTGCGCGCCGTGGTCTTCCCACTCCGCAATTAGATAAAAGCGGCTCGCTGCGCTGGCGTTTTCTCCGAAGAGCTCGCTCACGTCACAGACCGGCACCACGCGATTGCGGCGGACGAGCACACCCGAAATCCATGGCGTGCCATGTGGAAAAGTTTGCACTTTGCCCGGAGCGACGAGCTCGATTACCGACTCCGCCAAAAATGCGATTCTCCTGCTGCCCAGCGGCAGAAGGACAAAAGATTGCGCGGCGGCATCGGTTGCGACGGTCATTGCGACGGCTCCGAAGGCAGCGGATCGGCAACTTCAGAGACATGCGGCATTTTTACTCCGGCTTCGGCTGCGATGGGTTGGAGCAGCGCAAGTTCCTGCTCGGTCAGAAACCCCGAAGGGCTAATGACCGGAACCACATCGCCTGAAATCAACGTGAGCCCGCGATACCAGCGACGCTCCGGACCAGAAAATCCCGGCGGGAGAGCCATCAGCACGGACATCGCGCTCATGCGATCAATCGATTCCACCAAAAGAGCGATGCGCGAATTGCGCAGGAGCACTACATGCTCGGCTTGCGACGCGGGAAGCCCAAAGTGAGCGCACCCATTGACGACAAAAAACACGCTCTTCCCGCGATGCAGCAGATGGCGAACTTTAGGAACAACCGGCGACGAAATTTCTGTTGCCGCCGCGGAAATGCTGTCCGTGCTGCGAATTTCGTGAATGGCGTTGGCGTTGATCGCGAACATTTGTCCGGCAATCGAAAAGAGAATGATGGGCTCGCCGCGGCGCGCCCGCCGGCCCGTCTGCGATTCGCTGGGCGCGATTTTCATGGAAGCACTGCCTGCGGCGCGCTGGCGAGTTGCCGGGCGCGCTTCTCAATCGCCGGAGCGATTTCGTCCAGCGGGAGAATCTGCGTGACGAAGCCGGCTTTGATAACTTCGGCGGGCATTCCAAAAATTACCGAGGTTGCTTCGTCCTGCACCAGAACGACACCGCCCGCCGAATAAATTGCTCGCGCGCCGCAAACGCCGTCATTGCCCATGCCGGTGAGCACCACGCCGGTGGCCAACGGGCCCGCCCACGCCGCAGCTGTTTCCATGGCGACGTCAGCGCAGGGGCGATATCCGGAAATGCGCGCGCCATCATCGAGAGAAATGCGGCCCTGCGGCGAAACGCGCAAGTGGTGCGAGCCCGGACAAACGTAAATCGTGCCCGGCGCGAGCGCTTCGTTAGCCGCGGCTTCTTTCACTTCCATTTCCGTGACGCCGGCGAGCTGCACCGCATACTGGCTGGTGAAGCTTGGGGGCATGTGCTGCACGAGCAAAATCGCAGCAGGAAGATCCTTGGGAAGCTGCGGAGCAAGATGCATCACGGCTTGCGGGCCCCCGGTTGAGGCGGCGATCACAAGCAGCGGGAAGCGATTGCCAGCCGTAGCAATGTGGCTCGATGAAGCTTGCTTGGGCGCTGCTGTATTTCCGGCGGGATGCGAAACTCCTGCATGAGCTTTGGGCCGCGCTGCCGTGCGAACGACCCTGACCTTCGCGGCCATTTTCAGTTTGCGATTCAGGTCGTCCCCGACTGAATTCATGTCCAGATCAATGCCGCTGGAGGGCTTCGAGACGAAATCAATCGCGCCGAGCTCGAGCGCCACCAGCGTGCTTGCTGCGCCATCACGCGTTTCGGAACTGACCACAACAATCGGCCGCGGATTCTGCGACATGATTTGCTCTGTGGCCTGCAGACCGTCCATATGGGGCATATTCAGGTCCATGGTAATCACGTCGGGCTTCAACGAGAGAGCCATGGCCACAGCCTCGCGCCCGTCTTTGGCCTGGCCAGCGACTTCCATGTGCGGATCGGCGCTCACAATGGCGTGAAGCACTTTGCGCATGAACGAGGAGTCGTCCACAATGAGCACGCGAGTTTTTTTTGCGGTGGCGTTCATAGGCTAAACCACTGGCACCGGGCGGTTGCGAAAAGCGGACTTATCAACTCCGAGAATCGCGGAAACCGCTGCAAGCAACTGTTCCTCCTGCACGGGCTTGGTGAGGAATGCGGCCGCGCCCTCTTTCATGGCGCGCTCGCGATGCTTTGCGCCGGCGCGCGAAGTGACCACCATGGTGGGAATGCGGCGCGTTTCCGGATTCGCGCGTAAATGGCTCATCAGTTCGTAGCCGTTCATGCGCGGCATTTCGAGATCTGTTATCACCAAATGCGCACCGGACTGCGCGACCAGTTCCGCCGCTTCGAGCCCGTCGGATGCGAGCAGCACGCGATAGCCGGCTTTTTCGAGCATTCTGCCGACAAACTTGCGAATGCTGATGGAATCGTCGGCAACGATAACCACGCGCTCGGTTTGAATTTCGTCGATCGCTTCGGCGGGGATGCTGCCGGAGGCAACCGCAGCGGCGCCCGGTGCGAATACGCGCGCGGCAGCGGCAGTGGCGCTTACCGCCGCATGTTCTGAGAGTTCCTGTGCCACTAGACGGTGCAGATCAATCGCAAGAATCAAGCTGCCGTCAGGAGCAATCGTGGCGCCAGGAAAAAGCCGAATGTTACGCAGAAAGCTGCCGAGATTCTTGATGACCACCTCATCTTTTCGCAGCACCTCGTCCACCACCAAGCCCACGCGGCGGCCCGCAACTTTCACAATCACCATGCGAAAATACCCGTTCACTGTTTCGAGGAGAGGCAGGCCCAGCCGCGCGTCCATGCGAACCACGTCCATAATTTCGTCGCGCACCTTGGTGAGCAGTTTGCCGCCAACCTCGTCAATTTCCTCAGGGCGCAGGCGGCGAATCTCCTCGACGAATCCAAGCGGCAACGCAAAAATCGAAGCGCCACAACGCACGAAAAGTGCCTGTGAAATAATCAGCGTAAGCGGAACCTTTAAGGTAAAGCATGAGCCTTTGCCGATCTCGGAGCGTATTTCCACTTCACCATTCAGCGCATCCAGATTGGATTTAACGACGTCGAGGCCGACGCCGCGCCCCGCGAGTTCCGTTTTTTCTTGTGCGGTGGAGAAGCCCGGCAAGAACAGAAGATTCCGCAGTTCGCGTTCGTTCATCTGCCGCGCTTGCTCAGCAGAGACAAATCCGGATTCGACGGCGCGCTCGCGGATTTTCTCCGAATCAATGCCACAGCCATCATCTTCAATCTCAATGAAAATATGATTTCCGCGATGATAGGCGCGCACGGCGATGCGTCCGCGCGGGTCTTTCCCGTGCGCGGCGCGCTCTCCTGGCGATTCCAGACCATGCGCGACGGCGTTGCGCACAATCTGAATCAGCGGGTCGGAGATTTGCTGGATGATATTGTTGTCCAGCTCCGTGGAAGCGCCATCGAGCACGAAATCAACGTCTTTGCCTGAAATTTTCGCGGCATCGCGCACCGTTCGCGACAACCTCGTATAAAGATTCCCGATTGGAACCATGCGCGCCTGGGTAATCTGGTCCTGCAGGTGATGCGCGAGCTTCGTGAATTCATCGATGTCCGAATCCACACGGCCCATGAAGCCGCCCAGTTGCGCAAGCACCTCGCCGACATCCGCGGAAATTTCCGTGAGAGATCGCGACAAAATATTGAAATCGTCGTAGCGATCCATTTCCAATTCGCTGAACTCGCTGAAGGCGTCGTGGCGATTATCGCCAAATCGGCCGCTGCTTCCGCGCCCTGCAGTTGGATTTCCGGAGGGCGGGGTAAACTGAGATGAACCCAACCAATTGAATTCGTACTTGTCCTGAAACCCTGAGATTTTCTCGGACAAGCGCCCTTTCGAGAAATTCAGAATTTCGACAAGCTTTTCGAGTTCAGCCAAACGGCCAATCATGCGCGTGCGGTTAATCACCAATTCGCCGACGGCATTCATCATTTTGTCCAGCCGCTCCAACGAAATGCGGACCGAATGCATTTGCGGAGCGCTGGAATGCGATGATTTAGCGGCGCTCGGCGGCGGATTGCCCGGTTGCGCCGCTTCGGCGCTCTGGGCGAGGCCAACGCCTTGGGAGGCGGCGTGAATCATGGCATCTTCTACTGAATCGCCGCCCACTGCGTCGCGGCCCGCCCCCGGAATGAACTCCGAAATGCGGGAGAACAACGCATCAATCACGGAACGCGCCGATGCCTCACCCCTCCATTCATGATGCAGACATTTCTTCAGAACGTCAGCCGCTTCGAGGCAAAGGTCGGTGATTTCCGCGGAAGGAGCCAAAACTCCGTCGCGAATTTGACCAACCAAATCCTCCACGCGGTGCGCAATCGCAGAAATGCGGTGCAGCCCTACCTGCGCGGCGGATCCTTTTACTGTATGAATTGCCCGAAACAGCCGGTTTACGTCATCCGAATTCGGATTCGCCTCAAGAGCCAGCAGGCAATCGGTCATCGCCTGAAGATGTTCTTCCGCTTCGGGAACGAAAAACTGGATCACTTCTTCGGCGACATCGTCGTCAACAGGGAGGCTGTCGTAATGAGAAACGCCGTCCACTGTTTCATGTAGATCCGAGTTTTCTCCGAGCGATGCGCTGGCGGCTGCGGGATCAGCGGACGAGGAGGGAGCAGCGGGAAACGCGAAGGAATAACGCTGCTTGAAGGCCTGAATGTCCGCTGTGACTTCGCAAGCGTTGTCGCTGATTTCCAGAAGGTCGAATTCGAGAACGGAGATCGCGTCGGACAGGAACTCCGTAAGCGGAGCGATAGTGTCCGGATTCAAAGATGCGTTTCGGGCGTACTGAAAAATATGCGCGAGCTTGCCGGCGATCTCCGAAAATAACGAAAAGCCGTAGGTCGCGGAAGTCCCGGAAAGGGTGTGCGCCGCGATATATAACCGCTCAATGTCCGAAGGATCAGGCTGAGTCTCTTGCAGAATGCCGGAGTATTCCCGCAGAAATTGCAGGTGCTCGGAAGCCTCCTGAAGGAAGACTTCAATGGCGCCTTTGGCGGGCTCGCTCACAGAGCTCCTTCCAGAAGCGGGGCGCCGCGATAAACCATTTCGCCCGCCGGCTTGCGGTAGAGAATGCAATCACCGCAGACCACCGATTCGAATTTCACCGGCACATTGGCGACTGATTCGGAATGGCCGAGGAACAAGTAGCCGCCGGGCTCGAGATACTCATAGAAATGCTGGATTAACGAATTGCGGCGCGCTTCCGAAAAATAAATCATGACGTTCATGCAGAAAATGCAATCCAAACGGCCGAGGTACACCGCCTGCGCCAGATTCATTGGCGCAAACGAAACCATGCGGCGGATGCGCGGCTTGATGACGTGCTCATCGCCGGAAACTGAAAAATATGACTCGAGCTGGCGCGGAGAAATGTGGCCGAGATTCCTGCGGAGATAGGCTCCCTGCTGCGCATGTTTCAAGGCACTTTTGCTGATGTCCGTCGCCAGAATTTCCACATTCCATGCTTCCGCAAACATCAGTGCGTCGGCGACCGAAATAGCTATGGAATAGGCTTCCTCCCCAGTAGCGCAGCCCGCGCTCCAAATGCGCAACGAGCGCGGATTCTCCCAGAATTTCTTCATGTGCAATTCGGGCAGGACTTTCCGTTGAAACGCCTCATAAACAGCCGGATAACGGAAAAAAGAAGTCTCTTGTGTGAGCAGGCGCTCAACCAGCGCGTCATATTCGACATTTGAAGATTGCAACTTGCGAATAAGGGTGGTCCCATTCGCCAGATGCTTGGCGGTCATGTGCTCGCGAATGCGCGTCGAAAAGAAACGCTCGCGCGAAGCATCGAACAAAATTCCTGAGCGGCGCTCAATGAGCGCGCGAATTTCGTCGAGCTCGTAGTCGCTGATCGAGTTTATGGCAGGATTTTTCATCTTGAGCCGACCTCAGCGAACGGCGATCCGTTCGCTAGCGTCGCGCTCCTGCTGGAACTGGTTCGGGCCGCGCATCATCTGCGGAGCCGGCATTAGACCCGTTCTTCGATTTCGAGCGGAATTGCGCCAGAGCTTCATTCAATTGCTCCGACAGCTTCACCATGTCTCCCACCGTGGAGACCGTTTGCCGCGCGCCCTGCGAAGTCTGCCGCGTGATTCCAGAAATAATCTGCATGGCGTTGGCGACGCCTTCCGTGCCGCGCACCTGCTGTTTTGAAGCCAGAGAAATTTCCTGAACCAGTTCGGCAGATTGCCGGACGACGCTGGAAATTGCCTCCAGCGCTTTTCCGGCCTGATCCGCGAGGCCCGCGCCAACTTCGACTTCTTTGGTTCCCTCTTCCATCACTACCACGGCCTCGTTTGTTTCTGCCTGAATGGCTTTAATAAGCGCGGCAATGTCTTTCGTCGCGCTCCGCGAGTGTTCGGCGAGCTTGCGCACTTCGTCAGCGACCACCGCAAAGCCGCGGCCCGCATCGCCAGCGCGCGCCGCTTCAATCGCGGCGTTCAAGGCGAGCAGGTTGGTCTGTTCGGTGATGTCGTTGATCACGTTGATGATTTCCGAAATTTCCAGCGACCGATCGCCGAGCGATTTGATTTTCTTTGCGGTTGCTTGCACCGAAGCGCGAATGCGCTGCATTCCATCGAGCGTGTCGCGAACGGCGCGGTTTCCCTGTTCTGCGGCGTCCAAGGCGCGCCGCGCTGCTTCCGCGCTCGCTTCAGCGTTGTTGGAAACCTGCTTCATCGAAACGGTAAGCTCTTCTACGGCCGATGAAGTGTTCGTGATTTCCTGATCCTGCTGCGTGGCACCGGTGGTCATTTCATCCGCGGCAAACAAAATATGGCCGGCACTTGTGCTTACGTCGATGGCCGCTTTGCGCACGCGCTCGATGACCGCAGTGAAATTGTCGAGCATCAAGTTCACCGAGTCAGTCACATTGCCGAGCGCATCGTTGGTCACTCTGCCACGCAGCGTCAAATCTCCGCGGGAAACCTGATTGATCAGATTGAGCAGGTCGGTAATGCTGCGCTGGAGCGATTCCGATGCTTCCTGATTGCCGCCGGAACGCGCCAGCTTGGCAGCGCTGCGGTTCAAATTGTCGGCAATGAAGCCAAACTCATCGGAAGAGGATATTTCCGCCTTCGCGCGAGCGTCTCCCGACGCCAGTTTCTCCGAAAAGCTCGCCAGTTCGCCAAGCGGCGCGATCACGCGCTTGGGCAGCAAAATCACGTTCAACAAGAATGTGCCCACGATCAGCGCGGCAGCTCCGAACAGGCTGGGAGTCGCGGCGCTGGGCAGCGCCGAGAAATTCGTCAGCGACTGACCGTTCGCAAGTGCGCCGGCATGGAACGCGAGGCCGAGCACTCCGGCGAGCGCGACGGCATCCCACAAAATCAATGTCCAAATCGTCGAGCTAATACGCGATTTCATAACATCCTCCAAAATCGATTAACTGGCTGATGGCCGCATGAGCGGCCGCAAGTCTCACAACTCTCGAGCTTGTCAAAATTCCGGACGTCATATGACCGGCACCGGAAACACTTCGACCAATTTGTTGAGGTCAAGCACCAATGCCAGCCGGTCATCGTGACGCAACATGCCGCGGCAGTGCGGTATTTCGCTGGGCACCTGGTCGAGCATAGAATCGTCCGCCGCCGCGTAGGTGCCAATGACTTCATCAGCCGCGATGCCGAAGCGAATGGCGTTTGAATTTCCATCGCCACTGAGCGACGCGACCACCACGTGACGTGGAAGCAGCCCAGTGCGGCGGCCTTCGGTGAACGCGATGTCCACTAACGGAACAATCGAGCCGCGCAAGTTGAAAACGCCCATTAGAAAAGAAGGCCCGAGCGGAACGCGCGTGACGGGAGGCCAATCAACTACTTCCTCGATACTCAGAACCGAAAGGCAAAATCGTTCGCGGCCCGCGCGAAAAACGCAGTACTGGCTCTCCGGAGTACGCTCAACGAATGAATCGGCATCAAGGGACTCGACGGACTCCGGGAGATCGAGCATGTCGCCAGCGGCATAACCCGAAGCGCCGAGCTCGGCCTCGCGCTCAAAATTTTGTTCAGGCCCGAAATCACCCGGCATCAGGCGAACCTCCGTACGGTCTCGAGCAACTCTTCCGGCGTAAAAGGTTTGCCGATGTAAGCGTCCGCGCCCTGCTGCTGGCCCCAAAACTTATCGCTCGAAGTATTCTTCGAGCTTACTAGAATCACGGGTATCCCGCCGAACAGCGAATTGCCTTTGAGGTCGCGGCAGATTTGGAAACCGTTGCGCTCCGGCATGACCACATCCAGCAAAATTACGCCAGGATGCTCCATTGTGATGGTCTCTTCGATACGCAAAGGGTCGCTGAGGCCGACGGACACATAACCTCCCTGCTCCAAAATTCCTTGCATCATCTTGACGGCCGCCATCGAATCATCAACGACCAGCACTTTCTTCAACACACCGTCCTCCGGAATTTCGCCAACAGCTTTCACTGCTCGCTATGAATCAACTCCGTTTATTTCTGCGCCTCTTCCACGGCCGAGAGCAACCGGCGCGCGCTGATGCCGAGATTCACTGCCGCTTCCGTGTCCTTGGTGCGCTGCGCTTGATCCACGCGTCCCTGCAGATACTTCATTTCCTCGCGACCGAGCGCGATTACATCATCAAGGTTTCCGCGATTGCCGGACGCTTTCTGATCCTCGCGAGCCAGCACAATCAGCGCGCGAGCTGCCACAGCCCGGCGAAGATCTTCGGAAAGCTGTCCGCCCTCGCTGACAAATGCATTCACTTCCCACGCGGAAAGCAGAATTCGGGCGTTGCCGAGCGTCACCGTACTCATCGAGCGCCCACGCGCCGGCGGCGCTTCAATCAATTGCTCCCAAATATTTTCGAGGCATTTCTCGAGCGCCGGCGTAAGCACATCGCGTCCGGCAGCGCCAGAAGTGCTTTGCGAATTTTGATTTCGCTCTAGGGTCGGCGCCGGCTTTGTGTCGGCAGCAACTTTTTCGGCTGGCATCGCCGGCGGCTGCGGCGCGTTCACCTTGATGGTCGCACTGTCGGATGTTTTGACTGAATTGTCTACACTGCGTTGCAACGGAGCGCCCTGGCGAGAACTCGCACTCGGCTGGTTCAGCGGCGTTTTATGCTCTACAGCAGGGCTCGGCGGCGACACCAGCCTTCCTTCTCGTGTCTTCTGCGAGATATTCGGAGGCGAAGTCAACTTGGGAGCTGGCGCGGCTTCTTTTTTCTGAACTGACTTGCTTGAGCCTATCTGTGGAATCTTCAATTCGTGCGGCGCGATTCCCTGCGCGCGCTCCACCGCAGCGCGAATGGACAAAAGCTGCTCGAAGGTGCGATTCGCTGATTCGTCCGCGTAATCCTTGGAAATTGGCTGGCGCCACGCCAGGGAAATTTCGCGCAAATGCGATGTGGACTCCTGCATGCCGAGTCCAACACTGCGGCAGTCCACTGCGAAGATGCCACGGCGCTCCAGTTCCGTCAGCCCTTCGCGAATCGCCCGCAAATCCGCATGCAACAAGCGAAAAAATGAGCGCCGCGCCAGAAAATTGAATCGCGTGAACGCTACAAGAGCCGCCGGATCGTAAAACATGAATCCCGCTGCATCTTTGAGCTCGCGTCCTTTCTCGAGGAGCCTCGCGCCAAACAAATCGCCGAGCCCTTGGCACTGCTTGATGGCATCAAGCACATGGTTCAGAGGTTCACACCATTCGAGTTCCGTGGCATCGGCGTCAATCAAAACGCTTTGCAACACTTGAGCAACGTCGCCGAGTGTGATTTCGCACGAATAAAGATCCTCGGGAGCGCACAGCGCAAAATATGTGGCCAGCAGCAGGTCAACGTTGTCGCGGTCGGTCGGGGTCTTCTCTGTGCGCCGCAGCAAACGCAGAATCAGCGCGCGCAGTGATTCCGGTTTCAGGTCTTTGATGGAATGCAAAAGCTGTCGCAATTGATTGGTGCGGATTCGCGAATCCATCTGGTCGAGCCACAGAATAACCTTCTCAAAAACGTCAGACGCAGGGCACGCCGCAGGAAGCGAATTTTCGTGCACCGGCGGCACTGCCAAATGGAAATGCGTCGCCAAATAACAATAAAGCGGATAGACCTGCCGCGCTTCAGCCCATGCGGCGGCAATTGCTTCCGCTCTTTCACTGAGCGATACGTGAGACGCCTCGTCCGCCGTAGTTTTCCCAGCAAGCTTGCTCATTTCGCGTCCTCGAACGTACACCCCGCCCTCAAGGCGTTTTTAAGAAAAGCACGCCGGCGGCCAAAGCGCGCCCACACGGATGGCAAATGTAAGCCTATAAAATCAAGGATGTTAACGAGGCGACAGCCTGGGGCGGAGTAGCTAGCGTCTCAGACTGCGACAAAACTGTCTCACCGGTGAAGCCTGCTGCTCGGAGTTCTCCTGAGATTTTCGTTTTCGAGGTTCGCTACTGCTCGCGGCCAGCAACAACCGTGCTGCGCTGCTGCCGCAAAGGAATGCGATATTGCTTCAGCTTACGATATAGCGTCGCACGGCTGATTCCCAGCATTTTGCCGGCCAGCGCCTTATCTCCGCCCACTTGCTCAAAAACGCGAACGATGGTCATACGCTCCATGTCTGCGAGCGCGGTGGAGGCAAGGGCATTCGCCTCGTCGCCTGACAGCCCCATTTCCTGGCCGGAAAGGAGCGCGGGCGGCAGGTCGGCCAATCCAATCGAACGCCGGTCGCCTAAGGCTAGCGCGCGCGCCACAGAGTTTTCGAGTTCGCGAATGTTCCCAGGCCAATCGTATTGCAAGAATGCCTTCATCACTGCCGAACTGACCTCGACGTTTTCTCCCGGCGCATGCCGTTCGAGGAAACATCGAACCAGCGCCGGAATATCCGAGCGCCGTTCGCGCAACGCAGGCATATGAACGGTGACCACGTTCAGGCGGAAGAATAAATCCTTCCGGAACGATCCGGAGCGATAGGCCGCTTCCAAATCCCGGTTTGTGGCCGCGATAACGCGCACATCAACTGCCATTTTTTCGTTGCTCCCGACCGGACGCACTTCCTTTTCCTGAAGCACGCGCAGCAGCTTGGCCTGCATTTCGAGGGGCAATTCCCCGATCTCGTCCAGAAAAATCGTTCCGCCGTTTGCGGCCTCAAACAGCCCTGCTTTGGATTTTAGCGCGCCGGTAAAAGCTCCTTTTTCGTGGCCGAACAGCTCGCTTTCCATCAGCGTGGGGACCAGAGCGCCACAGTCCACAGCGACAAACGGCATTTGCGCCAACGGTCCGCGAAAATGAATCGCCCGCGCCACAAGTTCTTTGCCTGTACCGCTCTCCCCGGTTATCAATACCGGCGTCTGCGAATCTTTCAGGCGCGCAATCATGCGCAGCACATCTTGAATTTTCGCGGAATTTCCGACAATGCCATCCAGGAGCGACTGCGCTTCCATTCGCTCGCGCAGAAACTGATTTTCGGCCACCAGCTTCACTTTTTCGGACATTCGTTGCAGCAACGAACGAAGTTTCTCCACGCGAAACGGTTTTTCAATGTAATCGTAAGCGCCCAATTTCATGGCATCGACGGCCGATTCGATGGTGCCGTGCCCAGTCATAATCGCGATTTCCGCAGCAGGAAGAGTCTCTTTGATTCGGCGGAGAAGTTCCACGCCATTCATCTGCGGCAATTTCAAATCGGCAATTACAATTTCCGGCGAATGCGCCGCGAGGGAGGCCAGTGCAGCTTCCGCGTTCTCGGCTTCAGACACAACAAAGCCCAGCTTCTCTCCGATGGTCACGCACAACTTCCGAATCGAAGCTTCATCATCAACCACTAAAAATCGAATGCGCAGATCGTTGGACATCGTGCCTCTTTTACGTTCGCTCTCCGTCGCTCGCCTTCATGCAAATTACGCCCGGGTACTCGTTGTTTCACTGTTCCGCATCATCTCAACTGGTTTTGCTACTGGCAGCCGAACCAGAAACGTGCAGCCCTCGCCATCCGGATTATTCTTGCAGGAAACATCGCCGCCATGTTCCCTGACGATTCCGTAGCAGATACTCAAGCCGAGCCCGGTGCCTTTTCCGACTTCCTTGGTCGTGTAAAACGGCTCGAAAATCCGCGCCATGTCGCTAATCCCCACGCCGTTATCGCGAACAGCTATCTCCACGAAATCATTTTGGTGGCGTGTTTCAATCGCTATCCTACCGTCTCTCCCGCTTTCGCGAACTGCGTCATAGGCGTTGTTCAAAATGTTCAGGAAAACCTGCTGGAGTTGCTGCGCGTCCCCGAAAATCGCAGGCAGAGAATTGTCGAAGCGCTCCACGACTTCAACGCCATCGCCGGCAGCGCCGTAAGCGCGAATCTGCAGAACCTGCTGCAGTATCGCATGAACATCCAACGCTTCGCGTTTAGCAGGCATTTGCCGGGCGAAGCGCAGTAGATTTTGCACGATATCTTTCGCGCGCTCCGCCTCTTTGGAAATAATGCGCAATTCTTCTTTGCTTGACTCGGGAACTCTTGTGTCTTCAAGCAGCAAATCGGAATATCCGACGATAGCCGCGAGCGGATTATTGATTTCGTGCGCCACGCCGGAAACGAGTTGCCCGAGCGCAGCCATTTTTTCGCTGTGGCGCAGTTGCGCCTGCAGCACCGCTGCATCCGTGATATCCGTAATCGCCACGATGATGCTATTTACGCGGCCGCGTTCGTCGCGCATGGAGCTAAAGGTGATTGAAAATTGTCCCGTGCTGCGATTCCCGCGGCGTAATGGCAGTTCCAGATTTTCCGAAGTGATGCCGCGAACAGCGCCGTTGAACGCAGCATCGAATAGGACTCTGCGGTTCTCCGGAATAAACTCTGAAAACCGGCGGCCCAGCAGGTTCTCTTTGGTATAACCGGACTCATAGCAGCGCCGATTTGCGTAGCTCACCAGTCCCGCCGTATCCAGGACCACAATCATGCTTTGCGTGCTGTTCAGGATCTTGGTGTTGAAATCTCGCTCGCGTTGCAGTTGCGTCTGGTATCTGCGCTGCTCGGTAATATCCTTCAACACGTGAATCGTGCGAGACCCTTCCTCCGTTCCCGCCGAGATTCGCGACGTGGAAATCAACAGCGCGCGCGCGCCTGCTACGAGCACGGATTCCTTCTCGCCGCGCTCGTTTTCCCGACAGAACGGGCAGGCCACGCTGGATGCCTCCGGAGCAATGGCACTAAGAACGCGAGTGCTCTTGCCCACGAGTTCGGACGGAACTGAACCTAAAGCCTCAGCAAGAGAACGGTTTACGCGAATGATGACATTCGCAGGATCATGCACAATGATTAGATCGTTGATCGCATCGAAATCCTCGACCCATTGCCGCTTGGAATGTTCGATGCGGGAGAAAAGCCGCGAATTTTCCAGAGCGATAGAAGCATGGCTGGCCAGCGTTTCGATTAGTTTCCGTTGCTCGTGGCTGGGCCGTTTAGCGCAATCGATCAGGCACAGCGTGCCCAGCAAATCTCCATCCGTGCCGCTCAATCGGACAAACCATATCCTGTTCCAGCTAAGAAATCGCTTTCCCAGCACCGACGAAGCTTTGCCTTCAAAAACTGGTTCAGAATCGCTGAACGCCAGGGTTGTAAGCGCTTCGTTCACGGTTTGCCAATCGAGATCGCTCTCTTGGCCATACACATCATTGGCGAGCACCGTCTCCAACCGCTGGTTGTGCGCAAGCGCAAGGACTACGCTGCGCGCGCCAAGCACCTGTCCAGCACGAAATGTGAACTGAGCTACGAATTCCGGCAGGCGCAATGACGCGAAGTTCTTCGAGCCTTCGTCGAAGGCTCCTTTTTGACGCGGAGATACCGCGCGAGATTTGGACCGTGCACGCACGGAGGGTTGGGGCTTGCGCGCTAACATTGAAATTGAATTTCGGAACCGGATCTACGGTATCCCGCAATCTCATTTTGAGTCAAACAAACCTGCGGGCCCCGTGCCGAAACGGGTATCGCGGCGAAAAATCCGCCTCTTCTCACTCTGAGACATTGGCAGCCTAGCTCACCGCTACTATGAGACGGTCCTTCGTGCCTTAAAACTTCGCCTGACTGTCAGAGAACACCCTAACTTCATGTTTCTTAGCTATTTATCCAGAAAGTGCTTATATCCCTAGAGTGGCCGAATCAGTACTAGAACTGGTATGAGTCTTGCTTCTACTATTCCCGCACATCTAGGCCTCTACAAAGGAGGACTTGCGTGAAGATCCACAACCTGCTTCTTAAGTTCAGCCCAATCATAGTGATAGGAATAGCCGCACTTTTGCCATTGGCCGCCATGGGCCAGGATTCGGCGGCAAAGCGAAAAGTCAGCCACCGTGTGGTACCTGATTATCCCGCCGTTGCGCGACAGATGGATATCACTGGAAAGGTGAAGCTCGAAGCGGTGGTCGAGCCCGACGGGCAGGTGAAAAGCACGCGGGCGGTCGGCGGCAGCCCTTTGTTGATTCAGGCTGCGGCAACAGCTTTAAAGAAATGGAAATTCGCACCGGGACCAAAAGAGACCACTGAGATCGTTGAGTTCGACTTCACCGGCCAGCAGTAGCAGCAGGTTTGATGCGAAGCGCTTGCCAGCGATTCCAACTGCTGGCGTGAGCGGAGGCGAATGGGCGATGACCATTGGGAAAAAACTCTATTCCGGATTCGGAGCGATTCTGCTGCTCCTGTCGATCGTATTCGCCGTCAACCTCTCGGCGCTGCTCCGGGAGCATTCCGTTCTTGACAAAGCCGCCTCCACACGCCAGAGCATTCAAACGGTCGAATCGGTTCGCTATCAAATGATGCAAGCGCGGCTCGACCTCCGTAATTTCCTGCTCAGCGGCGACCCTCGCATCGAGACACAAACTAACAAGCAGGAAGCCGATTTGATGGATTATCTGGCGAAATCCGAGTCGGATACACAAGATGAAGTGTTGCGCAACGCGCTCACTCAAGTTGGCGCAATCGAGGAGGACTGGAATCAAAACTTCGCGCAGCCGCTAATTGCAAAACGCCACCAGGTGGATTCGGGAAACGCCACCGTATCTGATTTGCAGGTCTTCTATCTCGAGAAAAATCCCGGGGCGTGGGTCGGAAAATCAGTCAAGGTCCTGGAAGACGCCAACAACCGAATCAGCCATTCGCTCGATGTGGCCGATGCCTCCGCCGCGCGAGCCAGTTCGATCAGCACCATCGGCAGCTCTTTCGGAATGCTCATCGCCATTCTATTGGGCCTCGGCATCGCCTATTACACTGCGAAATCTATCACCGAGCCGCTCGATCACCTTATCGAAGTCGCGCATGAAATTGGCAGCGCCGGCGACCTGGATCACAAAATCGATATTCGCCGCGACGATGAAATTGGCCGGCTCGCTGATAATTTCCGCTCCATGGTCGAACACCTCAAACGAATGGCTGGCGTTTCCGCGGCCGTAGCGCAGGGTGAACTGGCCGTTGAAGTAGATCCGCTCTCGAAGCGCGACACCATGGCCACCGCATTTTCGCAGATGGCTCGTGGTCTCCGCGAAATCGTCCGCCGCGTGCGCGACACGGCTGCGCAGGTCGCCGCCGGCGCAAACCAAATGGCCGCCGCCTCGGAGGAATCCGCCAAAGTAAGTGTTCAAGCTGCATCGGCAATTGATGAAGTTACTAGCACGATGCATGAAATGAGTATCAACGTGCAAAACGTTGCTAAAAATACGCAGGTGCAAGCCTCCAGCGTTGCGGAAACCTCCGCTTCCATCGAGCAGATGGTTGCTTCCATTCAGCGTGTAGCTGACACCGCAAAAATTCTCCTCGATATCTGCCACCGCTCGCGCGTCGAAGTGGAAACCGGAATCACAGCCATGGAGAAAACTACCGACGGGCTGAACCGCACCAACGCTTCCATCCAATCCTCCTCCGAAATTATTGGCGTGCTCGGCAAGCGCGTCGACAACATCGGCAAAATCGTCGAAGTCATCGACGACCTTGCAGAACAAACCAATTTGCTGGCGCTCAACGCCGCCATTGAAGCGGCCCGCGCCGGCGAGCACGGCCTCGGATTCGCCGTGGTTGCCGATGAAGTGCGAAAACTCGCCGAAAAATCAACGCAGTCCACCAAGGAAATCGCCGAGCTCATTCAAGGAATTCAAGAGGAAGCGCGCCAGGCGGTCGACAACATGAACACCAGCACGCGCATGGTTCAGGATGGACTGTTGCTCGGTCTCGATTTGAATAAGGCCTTCGGCAAAATCTCCAATGTGGTTACTGAAGTTTACAAATTTGCCCAGGAAATTGGCGCCGCTACCACGGAACAATCAAGCGGTTCATCCCAGATCGCCAAAGCCACGACGCGCCTTACGGAAATCACTCAGGAAATCAATTCTTCAGTGGAAGAGCAGGCATCTGGCGCCCAAGGCGTTGTCCGCGCCATGGAAAAAATGCGCGAACTGGTGCAGCAATCCACCTCGAGTTCTACGGAACTCGCAGCGACCGCGGAACAAATGTCCAAACTTTCGCGCGTCCTGCTCGAAAGCATGGACCGCTTCCGGACCGAGCGGAAATCAGGTAATCGCAAGCCCTCCTGGCGCGACGACGATGGCGACGTTCAATCGGAAGATTCTTACACCTCGGACTTGGTGCGCGCGTAGCCCCGCTCAAAATGCCCAAAGAACTCCAAATCGTGGGTTTGCGCATCGGGCGCGAGACGTACGGAATTCCGATTTCCCATGTGCGCGAGATCGTTCGCGTCCCAGAGATAACCCCGGTCCCCAACGCGCAGCAATTTTTCGAAGGGGTCATCAACTTGCGCGGGAAAATCATTTCCGTGGTGGACTTGCGCAAAAGGTTCGGCGAAACGAACATCGTTCCCAACAAGAAAAATCGCATCGTCGTCGTGGAACTCGATCATCGTACTGTTGGACTCATTGTTCACGCCGCTTCTGAAGTCTTGAAGATCCTTCCCTCGGAGATCGAGCCGCCGAGTTCAGTTTTTTTGAATGGCGAGAACGATTACGTCACTGGCGTCGGCAAACTCAACAATCGCCTGATCATTTTGCTGGATTTGAACAAAGTTTTGCATTGTGGCGAGTCGCACAAATTGAGCGAGCCAGAAGCGCCGCTCGTCGAGCATGCCGTCTAGCGACAACTTATAGAGACAGCTTCACCTAACACACGCGAACCACCTACTATGGCAACTCTGACGATTCCGGTGACCCTCACTGAGCCCGAGCTCAAACTCCTGCAGACCCTTGTGTATCAGGAGTGCGGAATGTGTTTTGATGCCCACCGCATTCATTTCCTCTGCGACCGCCTGCAACGCCGGCTCAAAGCCTGCAATCTGGACTCGTTCTACAGCTATTACCGCTTGCTGACGAGCCGCGAGGGCAAAAAAGAACTTGCCGCTCTTCTCGAAAATTTGACGGTAAATGAGACCAGCTTTTTCCGGAATTTTCCGCAACTCGAACTTTTTTCCAAAGTCATTCTGGAAAACCTGCTTCGCCGCAAACAGGAGCGTCGCGATTTCTCGCTGCGGTTTTGGAGCGCGGGCTGCTCAACCGGCCAGGAGCCTTACACCATGGCCATCCAAGTTTGCGATGCGCTCGCTTACTATTATCTTCGCAATCCGTTTCCTTTCGACCTGCCGTCGCCCAAACCGCTGGTTCCTCCTCCCTGGAAGGTCGAAATCGTCGCTTCCGATATCAGCTATTCCGCCCTTTTGCAGGGTCAGCAAGGCGTCTACACCGACACCCAGATGGAACCTGTTGATTATACGTGCCGGCTGCGCTATTTCGAAAAGCAGGGCGACAAGTACGCCGTCAAACCGGCGCTGAAAAATCTTCTCCAGTTCGACTTTCACAATCTGAAAACCGAATTCCTTCCGCAGGGCAACGACGTCATTTTTTGCCGCAACGTCATGATTTATTTCGACGCTGCGGAACAGAAACGCTTGATCGAAAAGTTTTATCGCTGCTTGAATCCGGACGGCTATTTGTTCGTCGGCCACGCCGAAAGTCTTTTCGGCCTCACCACAAAATTCAAAATGATCCACGAAAATAACGGCACCGCGTATCAGCGACTCGAGGTGCCGGCATGAACTTCTTCCCTGACGAGCGCGCTGCGGAGCTTCGCGAACTTTTTTTTGAAACCGCCGAGGAATTGCTTCAGGAGCTGAATGAAGCCGGGTTGCAGCTCGAAAATCATCCTGATGATGCCGAAATCATTCGCCATGTGCGCCGCATCATCCATACGCTCAAGGGCGACTCCGCTGCCTGTGGCTTTCGCGAATTGAGCGGCCTTGCGCATGAACTGGAAGATGCCCTGAATCCGGGGTCCGCCAAAGAAATGCAGCATGCCGTGGTGGACGTCATCTTCACTGCCGCGGACACGTTTCGTGAAATGCTCAGCGCCTACCGAAAAGGCGTTCAGCCGGCTTCCGGTCATGAGCTTCGCGAACAAATTCGTCGCATCACGCATTTTTCGCCGCATTCGCCCGCGCGTCTGCGGGATGCCGACGCAAGTCCGCGATTCGACTGGAACGAAGCGCAAAAGGCGCAAATTGAAGAAGCTCTCGGCCGTGGAGAGCGCGTCTACAACATCAGCCTCGAAATCGATCCGGCCAGTGGAATGCGCTCTGCTGCATTCCACATGGCCCACAATATTCTCACGAAACTGGGCACCATCCTCGCGCTTTATCCAGGTGATTCTGCCGCACTCGAACACTCTTCACGGATCGAGGCCGCTCTGGCAAGCGAGCACCCGCGAGAATTGCTGCTGGGAAAGTGCAAAATTCCTGCGGTCATAGCCAGCGTGAAAGTCGAGGAAATCTCTAATCATCAGGAACCTTCGCAAGATTTGCTCGACGTCGTTCTACAGGCTGAGGCAAGAGCCTCAGGAGCAATTCCTATGGCTCCTCACTCGCGCCGGGGCGGTGATTCCATCGAGTTCGGTACTCCGGCCGAGCCAGGCAAAACATCTTCGTCGAGCGACTTGCAGGCTCACACTTTGCGCGTGGACGCCGATCGCATCGATACCGTGCTCAATCTGATCGGCGAACTCATCATCGGCAAATCCATGCTGCATCGCACCATCGTCGAATTCGACAAGCATCATCCCAAGGACCCATTCCGCAGCCGGTTCGCGGACGCGCTTGCTATCCAATCTCGCGTCCTGGAAGAGATTCAGCGCTCGGTGATGAAAATTCGCATGGTGCCTGTCGAGCATCTCTTTCGCCGTTTTCCGCGAATTGTGCGTGACGTTGCAAAAGCCTGTGGCCGCGACGTTGCTGTCGAGGTCGCCGGCGAAACCACCGATTTGGACAAGAGCATTCTCGATGCGCTCGCCGAGCCTCTGGCCCACCTCATTCGAAACGCTGTGAACCACGGGATAGAAACTCCACAAGAACGCGAAGCGCTTGGAAAACCTAAACGCGGCACAGTGCGCCTGAACGCCTATCACCAGGCCAATCAAATGGTCATCGAAGTTTCCGACGATGGCCGCGGCATCGATACCAACAAAGTCACTCGCCGCGCCATCGAAAGCGGCGCCCTTTCCGCATCCGAAGCCGAAAAATTAACTCACGCCGATACCATGCGTCTTATTTTTCAGCCAGGACTCAGCACCGCCGACGGAATCACCGAGACGAGCGGCCGCGGCGTTGGCATGGACGTCGTCGCTGGCGCGCTCGAGCGACTCAAAGGCACCGTGGAAATTGAAAGCGCTGCCGGCGCCGGCACGAAGTTTCGCTTGATGGTCCCACTCACGCTCGCCAGTATTCAGGCGCTTCTTTTCCGAATCGACGGAAAACTTTACGCCGCGCCTCTTTCCAACGTCGTCGAAATCACGCGCATCAGCGAAGACGATTTGCACCGTGTCGATAATCACACCGTTCTTCGCTTGCGTGATGAATTGCTCACGGTTGCCCGTTTGCGCGAGTCCGATTCGAAACCGGTGCCTGCGAAAAAGGCTTTCGTTGTAGTGATCGGCGCCGGAGAGCGGAAATTCGGCCTCATTGTCGATGCGCTTGTGGGCGAAGAGGAGCTCGTGATTAAGAGTCTCGATGACCGCTTCGCTGCTTCGGACATTGTCAGCGGCGCGTCCATTCTCGGCGACGGCACGGTCGTGCTCATCCTGAACATCGCCGCCGTCGCCGGCCGCATCGGTCGCATACCTGTGCTGGGAGCGATCGCATGAGCGAGCCTATTCGCGTTCTCGTGGTGGACGATTCGGCGCTGATGCGCAAGCTGATTCCGCAAATCCTGGAAAAGGACGGAACCATCAAAGTCGTCGGCACCGCGATGGACGGTTCATTTGGCCTAAAGAAAATCGAAGAGCTAAAGCCGCACGTGGTCACGCTTGATCTCGAAATGCCGCGCATGGACGGCATCGCGATGATGCGCGAAATCACGCGCCGCTGTCGCCTGCCGGTGATTGTCTTCAGTGCTCATTCTTGCGAAGGCGCGCGGGATACACTGAAGGCCCTGGCTCTCGGCGCATTTGATTTTGTTACCAAACCCACCACGGCCGCTTCCGGTCAGTTGCAGGACATCGCCCAGGAGCTTGCGCTCAAGATCAAAGCCGCCGCCATTTCGCGCACTCCTAAAATGATTTCTGAGATTCCCTCGGCCCGCCTCAAGGCAACACTGCCGAAGGCAAAGGCCGAGCGCCCGCCCGTGCGCGTTGTCGCGGTGGGGATTTCCACTGGCGGCCCACACGCGCTCGAATTCATGCTCTCGCAAATCCCCGCTGATTTCGCTGGCTGTTTGCTGATTGCACAGCACATGCCGGCTGGCTTCACGGAAATGCTGGCAAAACGCTTGGATGAAAATTCAATGCTCGAAGTACGTGAGGCTTGCTCCGGCGACGAGTTGCTCGCTGGCCGCGCTCTGATTTGTCCCGGAAATCGCCATTTGCTGGTGCGATGCGGACCGCACGGCCACATCGCCGTCGTTTCCGATTCGCCACGTGTCAATGGCCACCGGCCATCTGCAGATGTGCTATTTCGTTCGGTTGCCAAAGAATTCGGCCCCTCGGCCATCGCAGTTTTGATGACCGGAATGGGCGACGACGGCGCGGAAGGCGCTCGCTTCGTGAAAGAAGCCGGCGGCCTCACCATCGCCCAATCCTTCAGTTCCTGTGTAATTGACAGCATGCCGCGCAGCGCTGTCATGAGAGGGCACATTGCCCGAACTCTTGAACTAGAAGCTCTTCCCAGTTTTTTGTACGCGCAGTGCGCCGATTCTGGTGTGTTGGTGCAGAAGCTTTCCACTGTTCATCGAGGAGATGTCCTATGAAAGCATTCACTCCGTTAACGCGAAAGCACGATAGCCAGGCAGTTCGCTATCTGATCGTCGATGACTCCGTCTTCGCACGAAAAAATCTCGGAAGGATGATTGAGTCATTCGGCGGCGAAGTTGCCGGGGAAGCGGGCGATGGCTGCACGGCCATCACGGAATACGCGCGAACTAAGCCGGATATCGTTCTCATGGACGTAACCATGCCGCAAATGGAGGGCATCGAGGCCGTCGAGCGCATCGTTCGCCAAAACCCGGATGCGCGCATCGTCATGGTTTCCTCCGTGGGCTATCAGGACAATATTCTCGCCGCTCTGCAAAAAGGCGCGCGCCACTTCGTCCAGAAGCCCGTGAAACCCGACGTGCTCTACGAAATCATTCGCTATGTGCTCAACGACGATGGAGCGCGGGTTCCTGCCGTTGCCGGGGAAGTGCGCTCATGAAAATGCAACTCATTCAGCCGTTCATCAGCGCGGCCGATTGCGTTCTGGCGACCGCATTCGACGGCCCAATAACAATCGGCGATTTGAGCATGGAACAGGACGATTATCGGCAGAAGGGCTACGCCGCGAGAATCTCCATCAGCGGAGATATCGAAGGCCGCATCATTGTTGACATGTCTTCCGAAACGGCGCTGCGTGTCGCCTCCGCGCTCTCTGGCCAGCAGATCGAAGCCGCCGACCAGACCGTCCGTGAAACCGTCCATGAACTCGCCAACATGATGATCGGGAACGCGGTCACTCTGCTGAACGATCACGGTTATCAGTTCAAAGTTTTCCCGCCAGAGGAGAACATCGAAAACGACCCGATTCGCAGCAAATCCGACACGGAGGAAATCGCTATTTACTTCGATACCGCCTGCGGCCGCATCTTTTTGAACGTTCGCATGCGGTACAATCTGCGCTCTCGCCCGCAGAACGTCCCGGTGCACTCGGCCAGCTGACGCGCTCCCTCGCATGGGCCGCGCCAGCCTCTTTGCTAATCCTTAGCCTCTTTGCGCAGATAGCGCGCGCCGTGCCGGTAAAGGCCGGCCGTGGGAAGGGCGCGCACGTGAATCACCACCGCCGGCACAAAAACATTCGCCATTCCCGGAGTGTATGGAACCGCCACTTCCACCTGCGCGCCTTCGCGATATTTATTGCGCGTGCGAAACGCGATTCCTTCCTGTGAAACGTTTTCGCATACAGCCATTTCTTCCGCGCCGGGCTTTTCGCGAACGCACGCCGTCAAGCGGGTCTCATATCGCGTGGTTCCCCGCCCCGGCACGGCGGCGGCGGGAGGACGCACTCCTTTCCGATCCGTTGTGCTCGCTCCTGAAGGCGACATCGGCTCGACAGGCTGCTTCCAGATCGTTGGCGCCAGGCACATGCGGCATTGCCGCGCAAAAAGCCGGTTGGCCTCAAATTCCTTCATCTCGCGCGAATCCAAATAAGCTAATTCCTGGCTTTTGCAATGCGTGCATTCGACCAGCAGCCGGACCACCGCATCAACCGCCTTTTCCGGCGGTGGAAATTCGATTCCCCAAAAATCGAGGTTCGGCTCGATGAATGACACCCCATACGCGCCTCCGCTTTCCGTCTCGCTTTCGCAGGCCACCACACGCACCTCCGCCTGACGATGCGACCCGTCCGCCAGCCGCCGCTTTACCGTCACAATTTGCTCCGGTCGGAGCCTATGGCCAAACGAAATCAGCGCGCCGTGACGATTCACCACGATCGTCCGAGCCGTTTCCAGGAACGGCCTCCCGGCCGCATCCGTTCCGGTCGTCTCTAGCGAATATGAAATGGAAATTCGATCGCTGCGGCGATTGCTCCGTGAACCCATCGCTCGTCCTTCTAAACCGTTTTCCTCTGACAGATTCGAATACGCGCCAAACTTATCACAGCCTAAAGCCTTTGTTGCAGCAATGGAGATTCTGAGTTTCCGTCATCGAACTACGTGATTGCCGCCAGCGGAGCTACGTTATCCGGTTCGCAAGACCGCATTTGCCACGGAATTCCGGCGAGGCGCTCGGAGATGGCAGTGGGTCAGTTCGAATTTTGACTCCTTGCGCCATGATCAAGGAAATTCAAACTGATCACCACCGGAAGACTTTGTGGACTCGTGCTGGGAGGGCGGCGTAGCCTATAATGATTGTTTGCGTTGCGGAAGTTCCGCTATTGCAAGGAGGAAATCATGGCCACACCATCGGCGATTATGAGCACGCGGGCGCAGACGCAGTATCTGCACGACGCGATGGAGGATTTGAAGGCGCAGCACCTTCATTATCGGCTGCGTATTCTGGAAGGCGAACAGAAGCCGATTGCGGTTGTTGACGGGAAAGAGGTGATCAATCTCAGCTCGAATAATTATCTGGGACTGACTACGCACCCGAAATTGCGGCGCGCGGCGATTGACGCGGTTCGAAAATATGGAGTGGGTTCGGGCGCGGTGCGCACCATCGTGGGCACGATGAAAATTCATATGGAGTTGGAAGAGCAAATCGCAAAATTCAAAGGAACAGAAGCGTGCGTGGTCTTTCAGTCGGGATTTACGGCGAATTCGGGAACGGTTTCGGCGATCCTCGGCAAAGAGGATTTGATTATCTCGGATGAATTGAATCATGCTTCGATCATTGACGGCTGCCGATTGTCGAAAGCGACGATAAAAGTTTTCAAGCACAAGGATCTGGCGGATTGCCAGCGCATCCTGGAAGAAACAAAGGATTGGAACGGGCACAAGCTGCTGATTACCGACGGAGTTTTTTCGATGGAGGGCAATATTGCGCCGCTGCCGCAACTGTGCGATCTGGCCGAGAAATATCATTGCATCATGATGGTTGACGACGCGCATTCCTCAGGCGTGCTGGGCCGCAACGGGCGCGGGACGGTCGACCATCTGGGCTGCCATGGGCGCGTGGATATTCAGGTGGGAACATTGAGCAAAGCGATTGGTTCAATTGGCGGGTATGTTTGCGGCTCGCGCGACCTGATCGATTTTCTCTATCATCGCGGACGGCCCTTTTTGTTTTCGACTTCGCATCCGCCCTCGGTGACGGCGACGTGCCAGGCGGCATTTGAATTGCTGGATTCCGAAGCGGGCGAAAGGCTGATCAAGCGGCTGTGGAACAATACGAGATTTTTCAAGCGGCGGCTGAAGAAGCTGGGCTTCGACACGGGTAAGAGCGAAACCCCCATCACGCCGATTATGGTAGGCGATGCGGCCAAGGCTTTTGAATTCTCGCGGCAACTATTTGATGAAGGCGTGCTAGCGCTGGCGATTGGATATCCGACGGTTCCGGAAGGCAACGCGCGCTTGCGCACGATTGTGACCGCGACGCACAAGCGAGCTGACCTGGAGCGGGCGCTGGAGATTTTCGAGCGCGTAGGCAAGAAACTCGAAGTGATCTGACGCCAACGCGGCGGACTATGGCGTCCGTCTCACATTTTGTTCAGTGATTGTAGTGTGGCATCATGGAATGGTCTGCCCCCGGCTAGGACAATATGTCAGAGGATGTTGTGTGATGAAAACCGCAGACAAAAGAGATTCACAGAAATCCACGAAACAGCCTGTCCCCTCTGAAGAAAAGCGCAAGGAACGGCAAGAGACGGACAATTCTGTTGATGAAGCCTCCCGCGAATCCTTTCCGGCAAGCGATTCACCGGCGTGGTCCGTGCCAGTAAAACGTAAGAAGCGCTGAGAGTTCCTGCGAGGCACTACCCCGCTCTTTATCGGTCCAGAACCTTGAAAAGCAATTGTGTCTTTCCTCTGTGAATTTGGCGAGCTGTTAACCCTTTATCTATAGCACTAGGACAAGGTAGTTCCCATGCCGATGGAATAAGGGGAGGATAGGTACTATAAGCTCCTCCCAACCAGCATCATCGAGGCGAGGAGATGGGGAAGCGTCCATGAGTCGACACCGGCACTTGGGGACCTGGGGCCTAGCTCTTGCCATCGTGCTAGTCCTGGCTGGCTGCAGCCATCCTGTTTTCCCGACAAACGGAGGCGGCGGGACAACGACTTCACCGGTGATTTTAACGGTGCATGATACGCCGGCGACTGGCATAACCATAACGTCGTTTGAGGTGACCCTTACCGGCGCGTCTCTCACGCCAACGGGAGGAACGCCGATTTCCCTGCTATCCACGCCCGTAACGCTCGAGCTCACCCAGTTGCAGGCGAATTCCGCGTTGCTTTCGACCACTGCTGTGAAGACGGGATCCTATAGCAGCCTGACGGTGACCTTCGCGAACGCGCGGTTCACGTTCGTCAACGACACAGGCGGAAGCGTGACCGTCGGCGCCAATACCTGCGCTGCGGGCGCGTCGTGCGTGGTCACGCCGACGATTTCCGGCGCTTCCACCATGACTTTTAGCAGCACTCCTTTTCCGCTGACAGTGGGACAATCCCAGGTAAACCTGCTAGAAATGGACCTGAATTTAAACAACATCGTTCAGTCTGATTTCAGCGTGAGTTTTGGCGCGACCGGCGCGGGAACTGTAACGAATACACAGAAAAGTGTTAGCGGGACACCCAGCACGGTTGGTAGTCTCGCTATGAATGGCAGCGTGTCATCCGTGGGTAGCAACAATTTTAAGTTTGCGCCGTCAACCGGCCAGACGGCTTTCACTATCGCGGTGAATAGCTCGACGGCATTCATCTTCGGGTCGACGTGCAGCGCGAACAACTTTACGTGCGTCACGAGCGGCGAGCTTGTGAATGTTCAGGCGGACGTTCTTTCCGACGGCTCACTCGTGGCCAGCAGCATTCTGTTCGATGATGCTTCTGGCACGCAACAATTGACCGGCGGGATTGTGGCGCTCAACGGCACGCCCCCGACTAGTTTCACCATGGTAGTTCACAACGAAGTGCCGAGCCTTTCCAATGCGCCCATCGGGACGCCCATTACGGTGACTATCGGAAGCAATGTAAGCTTTGGAGTGAACAACTTCTTTCAGCTACCAAGTGGATTTTTTTCGTTCGCCTCACCGTCAGATCTTATTGTAGGGCAGGAAGTGGAAGCACGCTTATCGGGCACGTTCACCGCTGGCCCGCCGGCAGCGTTTACGACGGACCGCATCATGCTGGATCCCAGCCAGCTTACAGCCACGGTATCCACCGTCGACCCAGGAAACCTGAGTTTCTTCGTGAACCGCCTGCCATCGCTGTTCACTTCTAATCCGACAGGCAGTATTCTCCAAGTCCAAGTTTTAACTGACACCAGCACCGATTTTCAGACGCCGAGCGGTGCCTTTAGTGACGTAACCAGCACCAACGTTTTCGCGGTAGGAGGTTTTCTGTTCAATACCACGCCTTCTCCCTCGATAACCGCAATCGTTGTTCGGGGACCCGAATAAGCGCTAGAGAAGACGCACACTCAAGAAACACCAGGGCCGGCAACACAGCGATGTGGCCGGCTCTTTTACTTTTAATTGCAGCTGCTTCGGGATGCTCTACGCAGCTGCAGGCACCGGAGTGGCGGCGGCCCATCGCAAATGGCCGTAAAGAGCGATGACGATTGCTCCCAGCCCCCACCACAGAACCACAAGCTTGATGAGAAAGCCTACGTGATAAGGAATCAGTTCGAGGGCGTGGAGGATTGCCAGTCCAAGCGCCAAGCGCCCGAGCAGCGCGCCTGTTCCAAGGGCAGGCCCGAGAAGTATCTCCCCGAGCCAGGTGGCCACGAAAACCTGCGCGGCATATAGCGCGATCAGCCAAAGCAGAAGCGTGGTGATGGCCACGCCTATCCCCACTATGGTGAAGCATACAATGGCTGCCACGATGGGCGTGGCAAACATGAATAGCGCGCCAAATCCGAGAGACGGCAAAAATTTCCTGCTGGAGCGCAGGCCGTCATTGAAGAATCCCGGGGTGAGCAGCAGCAGCACCAAACCGAACAAAAATGCCGCGCCCCAAAACAGGGCACGATGCCACCAGTAGCGCCAGGACGCATAATTCGGAGCGTGCCGGCGCAGCGTGAATGCAATGGGGCTGGCGAGGTTCGCGCCTGGCTCAACGACTGCTTGGTGATTGCCTTCGTAACTTGTGTGACCCGTGATGGTGGCTTGCGAGCCGATGCGCAAGTTGTTGCTACGAACGTGAACGTCTCCGTCTATCTGGCCATCTATTATCGTGTCGCCTGTAAGAGCCATCAACCCGCGCGACGCCTTCCCGTCAACTTCGACCGTGCCGCCTAGCGCGATAACCTCTCCGCCGATGCGCCCCTTGGAATCGACTTCGATGTTGCCGCCCTCGGAAGTCACATTCTTTCCAACAGTTCCGGAGATCCACAGAGTGCTGGTGCCCGACCTAACGTTTCCGTCTACTTGACCGTCAATTCGTACTTCCTTCGCAAAAGAAATGACGTCTCCGGTTACATGCCCAGTGATCTCGACGGCGTTGCTAAAGGCGATCACGTCGCCGTCAACCGTGCCGTTTATGCGGGTGCTTTCCCCAAAAACGATGAGGTTATCATTCACCGTTTGGCCGGCGGGAAGCTCGTAAGATGGATTCTTGGGGGTGCCGTGGAAGACCTTTGCAGCGTTCGCCTGCTGCGGCGCTGCGAAGAACAATGCGAGGGTAAAAAAACTAGCCAGCACCATGCTGACGGTGGCTCCGCGGCGCCAGAACCTCATCAGCAGGACAAACATCAGGATTGCAAACATGGCCGCCGCGAAAAATCCGAAGAAGCTGAGCACGTTGGACCATCCTTTCCAAAACGCGCCGCCGAAAAATAGCATGGTCATCAGATTGCCTCCGGTGAATCCCGCTTGGTTAAGCTGCTGCTCGAAAGGCTCAATCATTCCGTTCCATACTGTCAAAGTGCCCGCGATAGCAAATCCCAGAGCGGTCACCCAGCCCCACGGCACATTGGCGCGTCGTACCGGAGCCATGAATTGCGCAGGCACCGGGTCTTTTTCTTGCAAACTGTGCTCAAGCCACAGTGTTTCTTTTTTCAGCGATTCGAGTAGCTCGCGGCAGTCGGCGCAGTCTTTTGTGTGCACCAAAACTTCGGAAGCCTGAGCGTGTTCGAGCTGCCCATCGAGGTACAGAAAGGCGGTCATTTCGTCGAAGTGATTCATGGTTTGCTCCCGGCGGCCGAGCGGCGCAGCGCCGCGTCTCCGCGTTCCATGACTTCGCGCAGCTGATGGCGGGCGCGCAACAATAGCACGCCCACAAAAGCGCGGCGCACGCCAAGCGTTTCAGCAATTTCGTCATAGCTCATTTCCGAGTAATACCGCAGGGTCAGGGCCATGCGCGTGCGGCTCGGCAGTTGCTCCAAGGCTTTGCGCACCTCTTCGCGCGATTTCTCAGCGATGAGTTTTTCGAGCTGGCTGGGGTCGGCGTGCTCCAGAGGCATAGTCTCGATATCTCCCGTTTCCAAATCCTGGCGAACACGGCGGCGGCGCAGCAAATCCCAGCAGTGATTGGCGGCCACGCGGTAGAGCCATGCGTTGAACGGGCGCGAGGCGTCGTATTGGTCGAGCTTGCTGCGCACCTTCAGAAAAACCTCCGACGTGGCGTCTTCCGCATCCTCTCGCGAAGGCATAGCGCGGCGGCAAAAGCGGAAAATTCCGGGCGCAAACTGCGTGTAGATTTCCGCCCAGGCATCGTGGTTTCCATCGCGCGCTCGAGCGACAAGCTCCGCCAGGCCTGCGTGCGAGTCTTCCGGTTTCGGCCTGTCCACTGTCATATAGTTCTACGTACCAGGGCAGTGCAAAATTACAGCCATTCCGGCGCAATTTGGGAGCCAGGGCGCTCGAATGGGCTTGAGGCCTATGCTCTGGGAGTTATTCCTTTGGCTTCAGCTTTAGCCGGGGCTTGTTTTCTTCCAGGAAAGCGCGCAGGCCATCGGCGCTGTCGAGCAGGCGAATCCACTGCTCGTAATAAAGTGTCACGGGAAAGCGGCCTAAGCCGTAGACGCTCACGCCGCCCTTTTCGCCCACTCTGAATTCCAGCGTGCCGCGCTTCCTTGAGCCGGCCTGCTTTTCCAGTTCAGCGATGCGAGCGAGTAATTCTTCACGCGTTTCTTCAGGCATCATTCCGCTCCTTATGAGTCGTTTTCCGCATGATTGCATGCATAGTGCGCTTCGGCAAGCAAAGCGCTCTCTTGTTATACTGGATATTCTGCCCTGGGCTGTCAGGGTAATCTATGGCTCCCTCATCACGCAAAAAACTTTTCCTAGTGGACGCGATGGGCTACATCTTCCGCGCCTATCACGCGCCGATGGAGCGCCTGCAAACGCGCGCCGGAGTGCCCACCAAGGTGCCGTACCTTTTCGCGACGATGATGCGGCGGCTGCTGGAAAGCAAAATGCTCAAGCCGGATTATCTTGCGGTAGTTTACGACGTGCTTGCGCCCACCTTTCGCGACAAGCTATTCGCGCAATACAAGGCGCAGCGCCCGCCGATGCCGGACGATCTGGCGGTGCAATTGCCGTTCGTGCGGCGATATTGCGAAGCGATGAGGTTTCCGATTATCGAGATGGCAGGGTACGAAGCGGATGATGTGATTGCGTCGCTGGCGCGCCAGGCGACGGCCCAGGGTATGGAGACTTATATCGTCACCGCGGACAAAGACCTGATGCAGTTGGTTGGCGGGCCGGTGCGAATTTTCAATCCAAGCAAGGGCGATTTGCTGATTGACGAAAAAAAAGTCGAGGAGCTGATGGGCGTGCCGCCGGCGAAAGTTGCGGACGTGATGGCGTTGATGGGCGATACCATCGATAACATTCCTGGCGCCCGCGATCCCAACGACAAGCCTGCTCCGGGAGAGCGGCGCAAGGCCGGAATTGGTGAAGTTGGCGCGCGCATGCTGATTCAGGAATTTGGCAGCGCGGAAGAGGCCATTCGCCGCGCCAGCGAAGTGAAGCGCGCGAGCTATCGCGAAGCTCTGGAAAAATGCGGCGAATTCGTGCGGTTGAGCAAACAACTGGCGCAAATTCCCACGGATGCACCAGTGGAACTCCAGCCCGAGGCGCTGCTCTTGCAGCAGCCCGACGTTGGCGCGCTGCGCGAGCTTTTTGGCGAACTGGGGTTCACTTCCTTGCTGAAGAATCTTCCGGCGTCGACGCTGAACGAGAAAACGGATTATTCAACTTTTGCCTCGGCCAATGAGCTGCGCGCATTTTTGGCGAGTCTGCCACGCGAACAGGAAGTCGCTGTATGGCTCGTGACCGACGCCTCCGGCGAGGGTGAAGAATGCTATGGCTGCCGGGTGTGCGCAATTGAAGTTTCGAATCGCGCTGGATTTGCGCGCGTCTGCTGGAATGACGACAACAATTCGGCGCTGGCGGCGATAGCAGACTGGCTCGCGGATAAAGAGCGAGCCAAAGTCGTGCACGACCCAAAAACGTTCGAGCTTTTTGCAATTTCCGATGCGGAAACGAAAAAACAGCGCTGCGTTGCCGGAATTCGGCACGCTACGATGCTGTACTCCTATCTTCTGCGCCCGACAACGGCGAACCATTCGTTTCCCGAAGTTGTGTTGCGGCATCTGAACGTGACGCTCTCCGGCGCTCCCGGCGAACATGCAGATTTTCTGATGCGGCTTGCGCCCATGATGCGCGCGGAAATTGAAAGCGAGAATCTCGCTCCGGTTTACGAGAAAATTGATCTGCCGCTGGCCGCTGTGCTTTCACGCATCGAGCGCGCTGGAGTCTGCATTCACCCGAAAACGCTGAAAACAATTTCGGCGACTCTGGAAGAGGAAATCTCGGGCTTTGAAAAACGCATTTACGATCTTGCTGAATTTGAATTCAATATTAATTCGCCGGCGCAGCTTGCCGAAGTGCTCTACGACAAACTGAATTTGACGCTGCCACGGCGCACGCGGGGCAAAGCGCGCTCAACCGGCGCGGAAATTCTCAATGAATTGTCCGCGCTGCATGAATTGCCGCGGCTGATCATCGAATATCGCGAACTCGCCAAGCTGAAATCGACTTACGCTGATGTGCTGCATGAGCTGATTTCGCCTCACACTGGCCGCTTGCACACGCGGATCAGCCAGACCGGAACGGCGACCGGGAGGCTCAGCTCGTCGAATCCCAATCTGCAAAATATTCCCATTCGCACAAAGCTGGGCCGAGAAATTCGCGCAGCGTTTGTCGCTGAACCGGGGAATATCCTGTTTTCCGCGGACTATTCACAAATTGAATTGCGCATTCTCGCGCACTTTTCCGAGGATGCGGTGCTGGTTGAAGCGTTTCAGCGCGGAGAAGACATTCATTCGCGCACGGCGCAGGAAGTGTTTGGCGTAGCGCCTTTTGCGCAGACCGCCGAGCATCGCCGCGCCGCCAAAGTAATCAACTTTGGCATCATTTACGGATTGTCGGCGTTTGGCCTGGCGCAGAATCTGCAAATTGATCAGAAAGAGGCGGCCAAATTCATCGCTGCGTATTTTGATCGCTACAGCGGCGTGAAAAAGTACCTGGAGCGTCAGGTGGCCGAGACGCGCAAGACCGGAGTTACGCGCACGATGTTCGCGCGCGTGCGGCCGATTCCGGAAATCAATTCGCCGCAAGCAAACTTGCGGAATTTTGCCGAGCGCACGGCCATGAACACGCCCTTGCAGGGCACCGCGGCAGATTTGATCAAATTGGCGATGATTGATATCGACCATCGGCTGCGTGCTGAAAACTTTCGGACGCGGATGATCCTGCAAGTGCATGACGAACTGCTATTCGAAGGCCCACACGATGAACTCGCGCGGCTTGCTCCTCTTGTAAAGTACGCTATGGAACAAGTGCATCCGCTTCGCGTACCGCTAGTTGTGGATGTTAAGTCCGGTCCCAACTGGCGCGATATGAAGCCGTTGGATATGCGATAAAATTTGAAGAAATCAAATCGGAGGCAGAAAAATGGCGCATGTACATTCCCCAGGATTTCTGAAAATCGTGAATGAATCGAAGGCCCGCGTCAAAGAGGCCGACTTTCGCGACATTAAGAAGCGCCTGGATGCCGGAGAAAAGATGATCCTCGTGGACACGCGCGAAGATAACGAATGGGAGCGCGGCCATCTTCCCAATGCCATTCATCTGAGCAAAGGGATTATCGAACGCGATATCGAAAGTGCGATTCCGGACAAAAACGCGCCGCTGGTGCTGTATTGCGGCGGCGGGTTCCGTTCCGCGCTCGCGGCGGACAATTTGCAGAAAATGGGCTACAAGAACGTCATCTCGATGGATGGCGGCTGGCGCGGTTGGACCGAAGCCGGATTTCCCACTGCGAAGGACTAGCCCGCGAATCGAGCCCCTAGCATCGAGATTCCCGGCTCTAGATTGGCTGGGGCGGTTGGATTCGAACCAACACCGTCTGCATTAACAGTGCAGCGTCCTACCGATTGGACCACGCCCCAAACGTGATCTGCGGGAGCGCCAAACATTCTATAGGATTTGCACGATTTGCAAAGTATTGTGCAGCGTGTCATCCCGGCGCGTCTTTTCACCTGCCAACTTGAAGCACGAATTTCGAGTGGAGACGCACCCCCGCCGCTTAGAGGGTAGGTATCGTGGAGGTTCCGGCGGGAATGAGTGGGGGAAGGAAGCCGGCCCAGCCCTCAATCCCCTAAAGGGATTCTCGGCTTGTCTTCCCCCTACGCGGAAACTAATCGCAACTGTAAAGCCAATGCTAAGGCCTTTCGTATCTGAAGCGTATTCGCAATAGTACCGGTAAAAATGACATGTGCGCCGTAAATTCTTCCTCTGTCGGTCAAACTCTGACGCAAAACATACGGTTACGTCTGGGATTCGGTGGTGGTTGCATCGCTCGACGCGACATTTTACGCACTGGGCTTTCTTCCAAATTTGCTGTGAGCATTGCGGATTTTCTTCATTTTGTCTCTGATTTTTGCCGACAGGCGTTTCTTCGCTTTCGGTGTAGCTGCCGTGTTTTCAAGCTCTTCCAGCAACCCGGTGAGAGCGTCCTCTGCCTCGATGGGAATGTTCGCAATTCCCTCTGCAATTTCGAGCGCCACTTTGTCGAACCGTGACATTTTTCCTTTGTTTTTCTTCCGCGGCGGCATGGCGGCATGGTGCCACAGGGTCATTTCTGTGCGCAATACGGCCTTCGGCGATTTCTGCAACGGAGGCGCGAGTTTTCAGATTGAGATTGTCACGACTAAGAAGTCCAGCGCACCCCACCGGCGCCAGCGGAGCGCGCTTGACCCAGCAGCGCCGCGCTTGCTATGTTGATGGATTAACTTGGGCGTATTGTCCGCAGTGAGCGGCAATGCGCCTGTACATTCTCCTGCAAATATGGCTCTTCAGAAAATCGTCATTCGCGGCGCGCGGCAGCACAACCTGAAAAACATCAGCCTGGAGATTCCGCGAAATTCTCTGACTGTGATCACCGGGCTTTCCGGCTCAGGCAAATCTTCGCTCGCGTTCGACACACTCTACGCGGAGGGCCAGCGCCGGTACGTCGAATCGCTCTCCGCCTACGCGCGGCAGTTTCTCGATCAAATGGAACGTCCCGAGGTGGACTCCGTGGAGGGGCTTTCGCCTTCCATCGCCATCGAGCAGAAGACCACGACGCGGTCGCCTCGTTCTACCGTCGGCACCATCACGGAAATTTACGATTATCTGCGCGTCATCTACAGCTCGATTGGCGCGGCGCACTGCCCCAAATGCGGCAAGCTGATCGCTCGGCAATCCACCGAGCAAATCGTGCAATCTGTGCTGGCGCTGAAACCGGACGAACGCATCATGATCCTGGCGCCGGTGGTGCGCGGGCGCAAAGGCGAATACAAAAAGGAATTCGAGAAGTTTGCGCGTGCCGGCTTCCTTCGCGCGCGCGTCGACGGCGAACTGGTCAGCCTCGACGAGCCTCCCGCGCTGGATCGCCGCCGTAATCACACGATTGACATCGTCGTCGACCGGCTGCTCATCAAGGAAGGAATTGCCAAGCGCCTGGAGCAGTCTATCGAAACCGCGACGAAGCTGACCAGCGGACTTGTGACCATCGCGGTTGTTGGCGGCGAAGAACGCATGTATTCAGAGAAACTTGCGTGCGCGGATTGCGGCATTTCGATTCCGGAAATCGAGCCGCGCTCGTTCAGTTTCAATTCACCTTATGGCGCATGCCCCGAATGCCATGGCCTGGGCGCGAAATTCGATTTCGATCCGGCAAAAATAATCGTGGATTGGTCGAAGCCGCTTTTCCAGGGTGGATTGGGTCCCGGCGGCGGCTCTACTTCTTTGCAGCGCACGCTGAAAATTGCGGCGTTAGCGCATGGATTTGACCTCGATGCACCATTCGAGAGCCTGCCGCGCCGCGTGCAAAACTTGATTCTTTACGGCAATCCGGCAAACGGCCGGCCAACGAAGGGCCTGAACTTCAAAGGGGTGATTGACCATCTTGAGAGCAATTTGGAAGAGACCGCTTCCGACGAATATCGCGAATACCTGACGCAGTACATGTCGCCGACGCCGTGCGCAGCGTGCGGGCAGAAGCGTTTGCGGCCGGAGAGCCTGGCGGTCAAGGTTGGCGACTATTCGATTGCGGATTTCACGGCGCTTTCGCTCGCGGATGCGCGAGCAGCGGTGGACAAAATTCTAAAAGGGCTGACGGCGCGTCAGCACGCGATTGCCGGACGGCCATTAGGAGAAGTTGGCGAGCGGCTGGATTTCCTGCTCGCTGTCGGGCTCAGCTATCTGACGCTGGATCGTTCCGCGGCGACGCTTTCGGGCGGGGAAGCGCAGCGCATTCGGCTGGCGACGCAAATCGGCTCGCGCCTGCGCGGCGTGTTGTACGTGCTCGACGAGCCTTCCATCGGATTGCACGCGCGCGACAATGGACGGTTGCTCGGCACGCTCGAGACGCTGCGGGATTTGGGCAATACGGTTTTGGTGGTCGAGCACGACGAAGAAACCATTCGGCGCGCGAATTACGTTGTGGACCTTGGGCCGGGCGCTGGAAAAGCGGGCGGGCACATTGTGGCTACCGGCGAGCCTTCGGAAATTGCGGCGAATGCGGATTCGCTGACCGGCCATTATCTTTCCGGCGAGTTGAAAATTCCCGTGCCGACGCAGCGGCGCAAGCCCAACGGCAAATCGGTGAAAATTTCGGGCGCGCAGGCGAATAATTTGAAAAACATTGACGTGGAATTTCCGCTGGGCCTGCTGACGGTGGTTACGGGCGTGTCCGGCTCGGGAAAATCCACGCTGGTGAACGACATTCTGTATCGCGCGCTGGCGCAGAAGCTCTATCGTTCGAGCGAAATGCCGGGCGAGCATCGCACGATTCTCGGGCTGGAGCATCTCGACAAAGTCGTCGAAATCGATCAGGCGCCGATTGGGCGCACGCCGCGCTCGAATCCTGCGACATACACGGGAGTTTTCACGCCGATTCGCGAGCTTTTTGCCATGCTGCCGGAATCGCGCGAGCGCGGGTATCGTCCTGGGCGTTTCAGCTTCAATGTGAAGGGCGGGCGCTGCGAAGCGTGCCAGGGCGACGGGCTGCGACGCATCGAAATGAGTTTCTTGCCGGACGTATACGTCACTTGCGAAGTGTGCCGCGGCCGGCGCTACAACGCGGAAACGCTTTCGGTGCGCTACAAAGGCTACTCGATTTCCGATTTGCTGGAAATGCCGATCGAAGACGCGCTGCCGGTGCTGGAAAATATTCCGCAGATCAAGCAAAAGCTGCAAACGATGGTGGATGTGGGACTCGGCTACGTGCAACTCGGGCAATCGGCCACCACGCTTTCGGGAGGCGAAGCGCAGCGCACCAAGCTGGCGCGCGAACTGTCGCGACGGCAGACGGGGCGCACGCTGTATATTCTCGACGAGCCGACCACCGGATTGCATTTCGACGACGTGAAAAAACTGCTGGACGTGCTGAATCGGCTAGTGGATTTGGGCAATACGATTATCATCATCGAGCACCATCTGGATGTCATCAAGCAGGCTGACTGGCTGATTGACCTTGGCCCGGAAGGCGGCGACGAGGGCGGGCGCATCGTGGCGCAGGGCACGCCGGAGCAGGTCGCGCGCAGCAAAAAATCCTACACGGGCGCCGCTCTCGCCCCATCCCTCGGCATCGCAAACTCCAACGGCCACTCGCCCGCCGCAAAATAGGCCGTGGCATTGACCGCCATGGCCAAAGTGCGATTAACTTAGCCGATGATTAGCGCGTTTATGATAAGCGGCGGTTTCTCACGCGTTGGGAAGCTGGTGCTGCTTTGCTTTGTGGCATTGATGTTATCCGCTCCCACGTTTGCGTTCTGTACTGAGCCGCAGCCGACGGTAGCCTGCGAATTCCTGGACAGTGACGCCGTCTTTATCGGTACAGTCATTTCTACGCGAAACACGCCGGCGCAAGGCGACGAATTCGACGAGGGCTGGACTTACGAAATCAGCGTACAAAAAATGTATCGGGGCCCGCACGGCAAGACAATCAACGTCTTTACCGAAAATAACAGCGCGCGATTCCCGCTTGAAACCGGGCGAGAATACGTTCTGTTTGCAGCCAAGATCGGAGGGCGTTTTGAGATATTTGGCTGCGGTAACTCGGCATTGCTTTCAGAAGCGGGTAATACGATAGAGGAGTTGGGCAAGGTCAAAGTCCCCGAAGATGCGGAGATCGAGGGCCGCATTGGCATCCCCAATACAGAAACTCAGGTGAAAGATGCACATATCGTTATTCAGGGCGAAGGCAAAACTTATACTGTGATGAGCGACCGCCATGGCTGGTTTCACTTGCACGTCCCGCCAGGGAAGTATTCAGCCGATGTTCAGCCGATGGCTCGCTGGAATATCAGTCCTTTTGATCTCAGCACCGACAACCCAAAAGACTTCGTAGCGACCAAGGGCCACTGTTCAGGCTTGCAGTTCTGGGCCGATCCCAAGTAGCCGAAGTTTAAGACCGAGGCTTGCGCCCCGTCCCCGACTCCATTAGAGTCAACTCTCTCGATAAACGTAGCATTCACGGAATGGTAGGCAACGCTTGGCGCGGAAATCTTCGAGCATCTACAAAATCTCACCGGTCAATTTTCAGGGGCTGCGCACGTATCCGCTGGCGTCGCGGCCGAGCAAAGTAAGCGTGGGGCAGTTCGGCAAAGCGCACCGGCAGGGCGCATCGTTCGCGGAATTTCTGGAATCGCTGCCGCGCATTCTTGCCGCGGAAGATCTCCGTTTCATCGCGCAGGCCATTCTGCAGGCGCGGGCGAATCGCCGCACGATTCTCTGGGGCATGGGCGGGCACGTTATCAAAGTGGGCCTTGGGCCGGTGCTGATTGACCTGCTGCGGCGCGGCTTCGTCAGCGGAATCGCCATGAACGGCTCGGCGATGATTCACGATTTCGAGATCGCCATGGTTGGCGGCACATCCGAGGACGTGGAAGCGGTGCTCGGCGAAGGAAAATTCGGCATGGCGGAAGAAACGGGCCGCGTGATTAACGAAATGGCTGGGATGGCGCGGCGCTCTGGCATTGGACTCGGCGAAGCTGCGGGGAAAATGCTTAGCGACAAAAAAACTCGCGCGAAGCATCCTGATCAGAGCGTTGTGGCGACTGCGTATCAGGCGGGAATCCCTGTGACCGTGCATCTTGCCATCGGCGCGGACATCACGCACATTCACCGCAGCGCTTCGGGTGAGAATCTGGGCGCGGCCACGCATCGCGACTTCCAACTATTTTGCGCGCTGGTGCGGGAGATGCATCCCGGCGGCGTTTACCTGAATTGGGGCTCGGCGGTGATTTTGCCGGAGGTTTTTCTGAAGGCGGTGACCGTGGCGCGCAATCTGGGCACGCCGCTGCGACCGATCACCACAGCGAATTTCGATTTCCTGCAGCATTACCGGCCGCTGCAAAACGTGGTGAAGCGCCCCACGGCGAGCGCGTCCGGCAAGAGCGGCGACAACGAGACGGAAAAATCGCGCGGGTATTCGCTGACCGGCCATCACGAAATTCTGATGCCGCTTCTCGCCGCAGCGCTTATCGAAGCGGATGAACCTGCGGTCAGCAAGGAGACGGCGCATGCGTCAAAACCATCTTACCGCCAGCGACGCAAACGAACGCGATGACTTTTTCCGAGCCTGATAACCCACTTTCCCCCAGCGAAATGCAAACGCCGGAATCTGGCGGCACGGGCGCGCCGGAAATTCATCCGGCTGGGCCGCCGCCGCAGAATGAGAATGTGCCGGAGGACATTCACGTGCCGTGGGGCGGCGGCGAATTGCTGCTGCTCCTGGGATTCGCCATTGGCAGCCTGTTTTTTCTGGAAATCATCCTCGAACTTTTTCTGCTCGCTCACTATCACATGAACCGCGAGCAGCTCCTGAATCTTCTGAAAACCAACGCAGGCGTTGCTGTGGGCTTTCAGGCTTTTTGGTCGGGCATAATTTTTCTATTTCTTTTTCTGATGATTCGACAGTACAACCACTCGCCATTCTGGTCATCGCTGCGCTGGCGCGCTTTGCACCCGCGAAACAGACCCCCGGGCCTTGTGTATTTCAGCTGCATCCTCGGTGGTGTCGCACTGGCAATTACTGTGGGAATCGCCTCTCATTTTGCCGGAGAGAAAAGCAACCTTCCCATCGAGCAGTTGTTTCGCACACGAGCTGACGTGATTTGGCTAATGGTTTTTGGAATTTGCGTTGCGCCGTTTTTCGAGGAGACCATTTTTCGCGGCTATCTTTATCCCGTGTTCGCCCGCAAATGGGGAATTCCGGCGGGAATTTTCATCACCGGCTTGCTTTTTGGACTGATGCACGCGGTGCAGCTCTGGGGCGGCTGGGTGCAAATTGCATTACTGGTGCTGGTCGGAATCATTCTCACCGCGGCGCGAGCGCGCACTGGGTCAGTGCTGGCGTCGTATCTGATTCACGTCAGTTACAACTCGTTTTTGTTCATGTGGCTTTTGATCGGCACGCACGGGTTAAAGAATATCCCCCACGTCCATTAGCGCCTGCGCGCCGCGCCATTCATGTACAATGATTCTTTTACTTTCCATGCGAGGAGCGCGATAGTTGCGAACCGTTGAGCCGATCCGCTGGACCGCAGAGGGCGTGGTGCTGCTGGACCAGCGTCGGCTTCCCGCTGAAGTAGTGCATCTGACCTATACGGATTATCACGAACTCGCTGCGGCCATAAAGGACATGGTGATTCGCGGCGCGCCTGCGATTGGCGTGACCGCAGCGATGGGCATCGCGCTGGGCGTTTCGCGCTCGCGCGCCACGACCGTGGATCAATTGCGCGCGGAATTCAGCGACATTTGCGACACGTTCGCGCGCACGCGGCCCACGGCAGTTGATTTGTTCTGGGCCATCGAGCGGTTCCGCAAAAAGTTCGATTCGCTGGTGCGCAATGCCGCGCAAAATAATCTCGAATCCATAAAAGAAGCGTTCGTTGAGGAAGCGCTGGCCGTTCATCGCGAGCGCCAGGCGGCCGACGAGGCCATTGGCAAATTCGGCGCGAATTTGCTGCCTGCAAATGGCCGCGTGATGACCCAATGCAACGCCGGCGCGCTGGCCACCGGAGGGATCGGCACCGCGCTGGGCGTGATTCGCATCGCAGTCGAAACGGGCCACAAAATCGAAGTGCTGGTTCCCGAAACGCGCCCTTATTTGCAAGGCGCGCGCCTCACCGCATGGGAATTGCATGAAGATAAAATTCCTCTGACGCTCATCACCGACAATATGGTGGGACATTTCCTGAAGACTGGCTCGGTGGGGGCCATCGTGGTGGGCGCGGACCGCATCGCGGCCAATGGCGACACCGCGAACAAAATCGGCACGTATCCTATGGCAGTGCTCGCGCGGGAACACGGCGTGCCATTTTTCGTAGCCGCGCCCGTCTCAACACTGGACCTTTCGATTTCGTCAGGCGAGCAGATTCCCATCGAGCAGCGGGCCAGCGCCGAAGTGACTCATCTGCGCGGCGTGCGCATCGCTCCGGAAGTTGCGGCTGCCAATCCTGCATTCGACGTCACGCCAGCGCGGCTGATCGCCGCGATTATCACCGAAAACGGAGTGGCGCGCGCGCCATACGAGGAATCGCTCAAGAAAATGGCCAAGTAACCAGCGCTGGGCGGCCCGGCAGAGGATACCGTTTCCAACCCGTCTGTTTTACAGGCACAACCGTAGATTCATAGAGCAACTTCTACAAGGAAAGCATCGTCTAATGCACAGTGATTGATAGTCTTACTGCAAGTCTATTTGCCGGGCCGTGTGGCGATGAGCGCTGGCCGCTCATCCGAATCAAGAGGAGAGGGCGAGCTTCCTGGGGAGGCGAGTCTATTTCAAATCGGAGGAGAAGCGCATGTTCTTGCGAAAATTAATGGTACTCGTCTTCGTTTTGGCCTGCGGGGCGACAACCGCGCTGGCGCAAGACACAGTGTGGCAGAAGATTGAAGTAACGCCGTTTGGGGGCTATAAGTTTGGCGGAAAAATCAACGTCAGCGGCAACAGCACCAATCCTGGCGTCAATAACCTGTTGATCAAAAGCAACTACGATTACGGAGTAATGGCCGATTATGCCATCTGGCCGAACTTTGACGCGGAGTTCATGCTGGTGCGCCAGCCGTCAACTTTGAGTGCGCAGGACACCAGCACCATACCGCCTACGGTCACGCCTTTAACGAACACTACTTTGAGCACCTATACCTTTGGCGCGTCCTACGCGTTCCGCGGAGATGCGAAGCTCAGACCATTCATTGCGGGCGGATTGGGCTGGACGCATTTCACGAATATCGATAATCCCAACGGCGTGTATCTCGGTTTCTATAACAAATTAGCCTACAACATCGGCGGCGGCGTGAAATACTATTTCGTTAAATACGCCGGCTTCCGGTTTGATTTCCGTTACCTTGCCACTCGCACAACGCCCGGAGTGGGCACGCAATGCGGTTACACCGGTTGTTACCAGGTGAGCACGACCAACCACGCGAACCAAGGGGAACTGAACTTTGGCCTGATTCTCAGGTTCTAACCTGCATAAACAAACAAAGCGAGAGTTCCGCGTGGAGCTCTCGCTTTTTTTATGTTCGAGTTGCGAATTTCGCCCGCATTCTAGAGCGCATTGTGCTGCGTTAGAACGTGAATGTGGCCTTGAGTTGAATCAGCCGAGGAGAAGAATCCGCGCCGAGGAACGAGCCGAAAATGCTCGTCGGAGAGCTCACGGTATTCAGAATTTCTCCGAAATTTGGACTCGCCGCATTGTTGACGGGCAATCCAAAATTCGGATGGTTGAGCACGTTGTACACTTGCACGCCAATTCCAAGCCGCGCTCCTTCCCAGAACGGAAGCGGGGTCGATTTCATCAGCGCGACGTCTGCATTGAAAAATCGCGGTCCCCGGAAAACATTGCGCATACCGGTGGTGAATGCATTTTCGCCGCCTACGTTGAATTCGGCGGCCGAGCTGCTGGGTCCATCGGGCGACAGGCAATTTGGCCCTGCAACTGAAGTGACCTGGCACGAAGTCGGCCCGCCCAGGAATACCGGCAGAACCTGCGAGAAATAATTGTTGCTCGCGGCCAGATTTGCGCTTAGAGCGGTGTCCACGACGCTGTATGGCAGGCCCGAACGCGCGAAGAGCGTGCCGGAAAGCTCCCAGCCGTCCACCCAGTAATTTGAACCATGCTTACCTAGCAGCTGTCGGAACGGCAGTTCCCATACCGCGTTGACGCTTCCAGAATGGCGCACATCGTAGTCCGAGGGGCCGTAACTGCCGGCATAATTGAAGGGATCCTGCGGACTGAGCAGGCTGGTCGAAGAGAACGGCGCGACTCCTCCATTCGAAGTTATGTCAAACGAATGGCTGTAAGTGTAGCTGCCCTGAATTATGCCTGAGCCAAAGGCCGTGAAACGATGGCTGACGCTGAGCGTGCCGCCGTTGTAGTGCGAATAGCCACCGGCGAAAAGCATCGTCACGCCTCCAAATCTGGGGTCGGCAGCGGCCACCGGGAGGCTGGCGAATCCAAACGCATTTAACGAATTATCGAGCACCGGCTCGTGCACGCCATGATTGCCAACGTAGCTCAGAGTGACCAAGGTTCCTTCGCCGAACTGACGCTGCAATTCCAGGCTCCATTTCTGATACTGCGGTATTTTTGTGGTCACCTCGGAGGTGAAGATGCTCGGAGGCGTAAATCCCGGACTGTTCGCGAGGATCGTTGAAAATGTTTCTCCGGTGACGAAACCATTCTGAAAAGCGGCATTGGTATTCGTGGAATCCGCAAAAATGCTTGGACCGGTGGCCGAGGAAGCTGGCACGATGAAGTCGTTCGTGCTCACAAAGGTAGCGTCCAGCGGGGGATTCTGCGCGAAGTTATCCACCACTTGAGGCGGCAGCATATTGTAGAAAATGCCCGCGCCGCCGCGCACCACGGTTTTGCCGTTGGGTCCGAACGGCTGCCAGGCAAAGCCAAACCGTGGCTCGTAAAGAATACTCTGAAAGCGCGGGTAGGCCTGCAGTTGGTTGAGTTTGATAGCCTGATTGTACGGAATGCCGGCCAATTGGGATTGATTCGAGCCATTTGCAATCAGATTGAATTGGCCCGCGAACTGCGCAAAGCACAAATGGCGGCAAATGGGGTTGGAATCGTGCTCAACGCGCAACGCAAATGTAAAGCTGAGCGTCTTGCTGTAGCGCCAGTCGTCTTCAAAATACCCGCCGGAGGTGTAATAGGCGATCGGCTCATCCAGGGATTGCGGAAACGATTGTCGAAATGAGTCGCCGCTCACGCCGCCAGTGAAAAAATCATTGATGCTGTTGACCGCCAGCAGGCCCCTTTGCAATGCGCCGAAGTTGTGATCGCTGACGTCAACGCGGCGGAAGAGTCCTCCAATCTTCACAGTATTGCTGCCGGAAGTTACCGTGAAATCGTCGGATGCCTGAAATTGTGTGCTGCTTTCGCCGCGTGGGAGGTCGCACATCTGTCCGCCGACAAGAACGTCGTAACCTTGGCCAAGCGGCGGATTGGCGCAAGGGTTCGGACCCGCGGTGTTAAAAAACGTGCCATCCGCGAGTGCGATGGTCGTCGGGAAGATGATGCCCGTCAGCGATGGAGCCGGCGCCGAAAACACGTCTGAAAACAACTGGCCGCCTGCCAGAAACTGGTTCGCTGCGGCAGCGCCGAAGGTGTGGGACCACTCCAGTTGAGCCTGTTTTTCCGGCTGAGAGCTGCGCACATTGAATTGGCTGCTGATAGGGTCGGAATAGGCGACCTGGTTTCCGCGGTCCATCTGAAAGCGGAAAAAAAGGCGATCCGCCGGTCTTAAATTGAGGTCGAAGCGAAAGCCAACCAGCCACTCGGTGCTCAGATTATCCTGGGAGGATACGAAGCTATACGAACACGGCTCGGCGCTTCCATACGGGGGGCCCAAAAATCGGGTATCTAAGTTAAAACTGCCGCAGCCGTCACCTGTTAAAATCTGTTGCCCGTTCACAGAGGTTATGCCAGGCGACTGATTATCGAGCGAGCTTGTCACCTGGGGCGCGTTGTTGAACAAATAGAAGAGCTCCGAGTTGTAGAAATTAGATACGTCAGGCCGAAACACTGACCCGTTGCTACTGCTGTAAGGGTCGTTTCCGTTGAGGTACGCGGTTGTGGCGGCCTGAAATTGGGGGCTGGGAAATACGACCGTCGCGGTGGACGGCACCAGCACGCGCAGTCCCTCCGTATTGATGAAGATGAACGCCTTATTCTTCTTCAGCGGGCCGCCCAATGAGCCCTGCCACTGGTTTTCACCGTCGAACGGCCGCGGATTTCCTGCGGCATTATTAAAAAAACTGTTCGCATTCAGGAAGCGCTGATTCCAAAAGTAGTTGGCATTTCCATGAAGGGTATTCTCGCCGGAACGGGTGAGGTACTCGACGCTGGGCCCGGCAAGTTCTCCATAATTGCCCATGTATCCATTGCTGACGATACTCACTTCCTGTACTTCATTTGTGCCGAGCATCAAGTTGGTCGCGCCGGCATAATTGATATTCGAAAATGGCTTGATTTCGTCCATGCCATCGACGCGGAAGCGGTTGGAGGTTGCGGGCATCCCGTAGTTCGAAAAATTCCCGGTGCCTCCTTCGGTATTCATTACCGAACCGGGCGCCAACTGCGCACGGTAGGTCATGTCGTTCCCGGGATTTGGAAGGTCCCTGATTTGCTGCCGGTCGATGGTTGTGCTGACGTTGCCATTTTGGGTTTGCAGCAGGGATGACGCTTGCCGGACTACGCCGTGCTGCGGCTGAGTGCTGAGTTGGAAATCCACTCTCACTGGCTCGCCCAGTGGAACGGTGACTACTTTTATCGAAGGCTCAAATGCGTTTGCTCTGACGGTAATCGTGTAGGAGCCGGGATCGAGAAGCCCAAATTGATAAACGCCCGATAAATTCGTTGTCGTTGTCTGCAGAGTGCCCTTCGCGTTGTCGCGGAGGACTACCGAGGCGTTCGGAACAACGGCGTTCTTCGGATTCGTGACGGTGCCCAACACGCTTCCGGTGGTCATGGTCTGAGCCGCGAGCCGCGCTGGATTCCAAGTCATACCCAGCAATAGCGCGAAGGCCACAAACATTGAGCGTCTAAAACTCATCAAGTCCTCCATCAAGGTTTTTCCCCGGAGCAAACGGATGATGCTCAGATAAGTCTCAATTCCCCCAGACCCACGCGAGCAACCCAAAATTGCCAAAAAGCGATCAAGCAGTTTACATCAGTCCCCCGGCGAGGCCATACAGTTTGATTTTTCGCGCCGGCGCGGACTTAAGCTGTGGAACACGAAATCTGGACACTTTTGACCTACTTGGGGATGCCATACCTTCGGAGATGGTTGTAGCGATTCAGCGGCGTATGAATTGCAGCTTCGTTTTGGACGCCAAACGGAATTACAAGCCTTTGGCGGCGCTGCTTCATCCACAGTGCTATTCGTAGTCGGAGAGGGTTTTGGCCATTTGGCGAAGGCGTTCATCGGCGCGCGCGAAGACGGTATTCTCCTCGAATTTTCCGGCTCCGTTGTGACTGCCGGCCTTCACGCCGGTAAGAATCTCAATTCCTTCGTCAATGGTGCTGACCGGGAAAATGTGGAACTTGCCTTTGGCCACCGCGTCAATCACATCGTCGCGCAGCATTAAATCGTCGACGTTCTCGACGGGAATGAGCACGCCCTGCTTGCCGGTGAAGCCTTTGACGCGGCAAACGTCATAGTAGCCCTCGATTTTCTCGTTCACTCCGCCGATGGGCTGAATGTCACCCTGCTGATTGACGGAGCCGGTGACCGCCAAATCCTGGCGTATGGGCGCGCCGGAGAGGGCCGAGAGCAGCGCGTAAATTTCGGTCGAGCTCGCGCTATCGCCGTCCACGCCAGAATACGATTGCTCGAAGCAAACACTGGCCGCCAGCGAGAGCGGCTTATCCTGCGCGAACATCCGCCGCAGGTACCCGGAAATGATGTGCATGCCTTTATCGTGAATGCGGCCGCTCAGATTCGATTCGCGCTCGATATTGATGATTCCTGACTTTCCTAGAGCTGCTGACGCGGTAATGCGCACCGGTTTGCCGAAGGCGTAGCCGCCCAGCTCCATGACGCTCAATCCGTTCACCTGGCCGACGCGTTCGCCGCAAACGTCAATCAGCAAAAGCCCTTTTTCGATCATTTCTTGGATCTTCATCTCGACCAAGTTATGGCGGTCAATTTTTGCTTCAAGTGATTGCCGCACGTGCGCCGCAGTGACCACCGCTTTATGTTCCTGCTGCGCCGCATAGCTCGATTCGCGTGCCACGTCGGCAATGTCAAAAAATCGCGCGGTCACTTTTCCGCGGCGTCCGGCTTGCCGGACGCCATGCTCCATCAGTGCGGCAATGGCCTCTCTGTCGAACGGCAGCAAATTCTCGTCATCGCACAGCTTTCGCAGCCTTCCGCAGTAATGCCGGATCACTTCCTCGCCCCAGTTCATTTCATCGTCGAACTCCACGCGAACCTTGAAAATTTTCTTGAAATCATCTTCGTAGTTGTAAAGCAGCTCATACATATCGCGATCGCCTATCAGAACGATCTTCAGATGGATGTCGATAGGCTCGGGCTTCATGGCGGGCGTGCTAAAGGGAAAGAAAACGTCGACGGGCTGAATCTCGAGCTTGCTGTGATTCAGAGTGCGCTTCAGCGTGCGCCAGACGCCCGGCTCTGTGAGCACGTCCAGCGCGTACATAACCAGGAAGCCGCCATCGGCACGCAGCAGCGAGCCCGCGCGCAAGTCCATAAAGTCGGAGCTCCAGCCTCCGCGCGCGTCGTAGCTGCGGTGAATCGTGCCAAAAAGATTGGCGTATGTAGGAATGGTCTCAAAAATCACCGGGCAGGATTCATGGTCGCCGTGGGAGAGAATCACGTTCACGCCGTACACGCGGAAGGGATCGCGATCGGAACGTTCAGGACGCAGGCCGGGCGTTCCATCAGAAGGCGGCTGCTCCTCTTCGCCTTCGCGCTCTTTGAACGGGTCGAGATTGTCAAGAATGTGCTGGCGCACCTCTTCCAGATATTCGGCGACGTGCGAATCCGCATATTTTTCCTTTAGCTCTTCAATCACACCATCGACGAGAACCGAAGCTGCTTCCTGCTCTAGATAACTCATTTCGCTCGCCAGTTCCCGCGACAGAGTGAGCGTCCTGCGGTAAACGACGGTGAATTCCTGCCGGAACTGATCGTATTTGCGCTCGAGGTCTTCCGCCGCAGTGGTTTCGATTTTCCCCTCCTGCACCAGCTTGGGAATTTCCTCGATGGGCACCATCGCGCCATCCAGAACGGGGAAAATTTCAGGCAACGCCACGGCTCCCACTTGCATGCGGCCCAGCGCAAATTGTTCCCGTGCAATGCGGCGCGTGAAGTCGTCCATCAGCTCTTTTTCGCGCTGCGTGTAGCGGTCGACGATGCGCGCTTTCTGCCTCTGAAAAGGCTCGCCTTCGAATACTTGCGGAATGCGCCGCCGCAGGAACTCGATGCCGGACTGCACCTCCTTGCGAAAGGCAATGGCCTGCCCGGGAGGCAGGCTTAGCAGGCGCGGCCGGTCCGGATTTTTGAAATTGTTGACGTAGCAGCGATCCGGAGAAAGTTGCGTCTTCGGCCCGATTCCTTCAATCATGCGCACAATCATTCCGCCACGACTGGTACCGCTCAGCCCGCACACAAAGACGTTGTAGCCTTGCGCAGTCATGTCCACGCCCATGCGCAGCGCGCGCAACGCGCGGTCCTGGCCAATCTCACTGCCGATGGAGGGGGCTTCTGCAGACGTGGCGTAGGGCACCGTTGCCGGATTGCAGCGCCAGCGCAGTTGCTCTGGCGGAAGTTCCCTTGGATGTGAAGGTTTCGGGTTCATTGTTTTTCTCTGACGCTCTGTCCGGCAGCACCTTCCATTTGCGCCAGTGCATTATACGTGTCTCACCGGCGTATGGAGATGAATCTGTAAGCCGCTTGCCACAATCGTTCTCTCGCGGGTAATCGAGCAGGCGCTCAGGAACTCTCCGCGCGCCGGCCGCTCTTCGTGTACAAATCCATCACGCTCGCGGCGGCGGCGACGATAATCGGCCCCAATACAATTCCCAGTAGTCCAAAAACAAGAATCCCGCCGATGACTGAAACGAATACGATTAGGCCGTTCATCCGCGCGCGTCCGCTGATGAACCACGGACGTATGAAATTATCTACAACGCCCGCGACAAAGGTCAGGATAACTGCCAAAATAATGGCTTTGCCCCAGTGGCCGGTCACAATCAAGTCAATCATTGCGGGAATCCAAATGATCAAATCGCCGACGACTGGCAACAGCGAAAAAAATGCAATGGCCACGCCCCAAAATATAGGCGCAGTGATTCCCACAATAGCGAAGCCCAAACCTCCCGCGAGGCCATGAATAATCGCCGTGGCAAGTGCCATGGTCACGCTGGCGAAAATCAGATCGCGCGATTTTCCCACGATTTCCTCGCACGACTCGCGGTCAAAGGGAAGGATCTGCCGCAGCCAGGCCATGATTTCCGTGCTGTCGCGAAAAAAATAGAACATGGCGAGGATCGCCACGACCAGGTCGAAAATAAAAATGGCGACGTTGCGCAGCACCACGCCAATTTTTGATGCGAGGAAAGCCGCAACAGCCTCGATGCCGTGATGGAATAGTTGCGAAAGGCTTTCCGGCGTTTGCCCGGGGGTATGCGCGCCGAGCCATATCCACCAACGATCCAACCGGCTGAAGCCGCCGTTATTGAGCTGGTTCTGCACTGCGGATGCAGCTTGCAACGCCTGATGAACGAAAGCCATGCCCACGCCAATCGCAGGAACGATCAGCAGTAGCGTTACAAGAATGGTGCAGGCCGTTGCCGCGCGTCTGCAGCTCCACTGCTTTTCCAGGATTTTGTTGAGCGGATCAAAGACCACCGCCAGCACCGCCGCCCAGCACAGTGGGGCCAGAAACGGCTCAAAAACGAGATAGGTGAAATAAATGAGCAGCGCGATAAACAAATAGAAAAATACCGCGCTGAGCCGCTGTTGCTGTATGGACCTGTATGGCAAGTCTCTGGTATCCGCTCCGTGAGGCGCTCGGGCCCTTAATCACGAGCATCCATAGTTTTCTTTTGGAAATTTGTCAACTGCGCGTTGCGGTTGAGCCGTTTTTCAGGGCAACGCAAAAGCTGTTCATGCAACCGGCCGCCCGCTTCTATGCGCCTCGGCAATGTTATAATGCGCCTATTGTTCCTGGATAGTCTATGCCAACGGAAACGTGCCAGCACACGCGAACCATACTCGTCGCCAAAGACGAGCATGAGGAATATCTCGAATGCCTCGACTGCGGCGAGATTTTCGATCCGGCCGAGCGCGAACCGGCAGCGCCGCCGATAGTAAACTCTGACGAATCGCTTTCCGACGCGTAAGCCCCGCGTCATTCCAGCTTCATTGCTCATCGAACGGCGTCGCGCATGAACAACGCGCGAACAACTTTCAGCGCGGTCCCCGAACGAAAATAAGGTAAATTGCCATTGCGCTGCCTACTATCGCCATGATTGTGGCAACTCCAATCGCCAACGATGATGGCCGTTTCATGCCCCGTTCGCCGCGATCCAGCGCATGAATCAGATGCAAATGGCGCCACAGACTGGCGACATCCACCACCACTCCCAGAGCGATGAGCGCGGTTCCAAACCACAGCGAAAGCCCGGTGGATTTCACGGCGATGTCTGCTTGGCGCGCTTGCAGCAGTTCAAGAAACAGGCCAAAGCGCGCCACGACGAAGCCGAATCCCATCAGCGCCAGGCCGGTTCGAATCCACGCCAGGAATGTTCTCTCCGCGGCTAAATAATCGCGCGGGTCCGTGCTGGTCGGTTCGCTCATGCCCCACTGAGATAACACATTCCAAGGTTTAAGGCGATAGCGTCGGGCAGTAGTGGGCCAGTTTGAATTTTGACTGCTATTGTCACGATTAATAAAATTCAAACTGCCCCCCCACCACCTGTCGGGCCGCTTGACATTGCGCGGCAATCGATGTAGCGTGCCATAGTCTATCTATGCATCGATGGTCTATGACAGGAGAGTTCATGCCACGCGACGAAATTCCCCCGGGCACGCTGCACCTTCTGATCCTGAAAACGCTGGCGCGGCGCGGCGAGCTGCACGGTTATGAAATCGCGCGCACGATTCAGCAGAATTCCGAAGATGTGCTGCAAGTCGAGGAAGGCTCGCTCTACCCGGCGCTGCAGCGCATGCTGCTGAAAGGCTGGGTCAAAGCCCATTGGGGAACTACCAACGAGAATCGCCGCGCGCGTTTTTACCGGCTGACGCCTGCGGGCCGTAAACAGTTGCAGTTAGAGCAGTCGCAGTTCGAGCGCGTCGTCAACGCTATCACGCGGGTGATTCAAACGGCATAAAAAGCAGCGACGAGTGACAAGAAATCGAAGGACCAGCAAACGATTCTTCGTTATCGCTCTCGAGGAGCAGAGAAAATGATGTCGCTTGGCGAATTTGGCAGGCGCATCGCGATGCTCGCGCGGCGGCGGAAGTTCGACCGTGAGATGGACGAAGAGATGCGCTGGCATCTCGAGCTGCGGGAAAAAGAGCAGGCAGCGAACGGGGTTTCTGCCAAGGAAGCTCACGCGACGGCGCGGAAGAATTTTGGCAATGCGCTGGCGCTGCGCGAAGCCAGCCACGATTCGTGGGGCTGGGCGTGGCTCGAGCATCTCGCGCAGGATTTGCGTTTCGCCTTTCGCATGCTGCGCAAAAGCCCCGGATTTGCCGTCGTCGCCGTGCTGACGCTGGCGCTGGGCATCGGCGCCAACACCGCGATTTTCAGCGTGGTGAATGCCATCCTCCTGCGCCCGCTCCCAATTCACGACCCCTCGCGTGTCGTTGTGATCCACTTCAATATCCCAAAACTCAATTTGTTCCATACTTCTGTTTCTCCGCCAGATTTCCACAACTTCAGCAAGCACACGAACGTTTTCGCATCGACCGCGTTGTTCCTGAGCAAGGGCGTCAATTTAACGGGCGCAGGCCAGCCGCAGCGCCTTCTCGCGATGCGCTCGACTGCGACGCTTTTCCCGCTCCTCGGCATTCGTCCGATTCTTGGGCGCACATTCACGGCTTCCGAGGACACTTATGGAAATAGCCACGTCGTTCTTTTGAGCGAGGGATTATGGAAGAGTGCCTTTGGCGCAGCGAAGAACACCATCGGAAAACGTGTGCAGCTTGACAACGAAAGCTATCAGATAGTCGGGGTCCTGCCCGAAAAGCTTCAAATTCTTTATCCCCATATTCAATTGTGGGTTCCCATGGCATTTTCGCCGCATGCATTCAGCGACCAGGAAGAGGGAGACTTGTGCTGCATGATGGTGGCTCGCCTGCGCGCCGGCGTAAGCTTGCAGCAGGCTCAGTCTGTTATGAACATTGATGCCGGCACGAATGGGCCAGCGCTCCGCCTCAAATTAAGCCCATGATGGACGGATTCGGAATCGAAGTTCGCCCGCTCATGCAGGATGAAGTCGGCGACGTCAGCCAGCCTCTGTATTTGCTGCTGGGCGCTGTGCTTCTCGTGCTGCTGATTGCCTGCGCGAACGTCGCCAACCTGCTTCTGGCTCGCGGCAGCCTGCGCGCGCGCGAAATGGCCATTCGCGCGGCCATCGGCGCGGGACGCCGGCGCATCATCGCGCTGCTTCTCACCGAAAGCGTCCTGCTTTCGCTCCCCGGTGGCGCTCTTGGCCTTCTCTTCGCTTGGTGGGGAATTCTTGCGCTGATTCATTTTGCTCCGGCGAGCTTGCCGCATGCGAACACTATTAGCCTGGATTCGGCGGTCCTCGGTTTCGCTTTCGTTGTTTCCATGCTTGCGGGAATTTTCTTCGGCTTCGCACCGGCGATGCAGGCCGGCAAAATCGATCTTAACGATTCGCTGAAAGAAAACGCCCGCTCCGGCGCATCTTCATCTGCCCATCCCGGACTTCGCCGCGCTCTTATACTCTCCGAAGTGGCGCTCACTTTCGTTTTATTGGTCGGCGCGGGGTTGTTGCTGCGAAGTTTCGCGAGGCTGCTTGACGTGAATCCCGGTTTCAATCCCGTACACCTGCTCACCCTGGAAATTTCACCCTCGCAACAGGTCAGCGCGGCGCAGACCGGGTGGCAAAGCAAGTCAGCAGCTTTTTCGCGCAATTTGCTCGCGCGTGTTTCAGCGATGCCCGGCGTGCTTCACGCCGCGCTGAGTGACGGGCCTCCGCTAATGCATCCCGACAATTCGATTTTCCTGATCCGCGATTATCATTTCAGTGCAAATGGCCCTCAGCCTCACGCCGATGACGTTTCTACTTCACCCGGATATTTTGCAACGATGGGCATTCCGCTGCTCTATGGCCGCGTTTACACCGACGAGGACATACAAACCAAAAATCACGTCGTCGTGGTTGATCAGGCGCTCGCGAATCGCTTCTGGCCCGGTCAGAGCGCGCTCGGCAAGCAAATCGGCTGGGACAGCAAAGGGCCGTGGAACACAATCATCGGCGTGGTCGGCGCGGTGCGCAGCCACACTCTCGCCAGAGAAACGAAAGGCACGCTGTATTTTCCCGCCTATTATCCCGGCATGTCGCTCGTGGTTCGAAGCGCCTCGAATCCCGGAGCGATCGCAGGCGCTATTCGCGAACAATTGGAAAAACTCGATCCGACTCAGGCGGTCTATTCCGTAAAAACTATGGGCGAGCGGGTGAGCGAATCTGTCGCGCAGCAACGATTTGCCTCTTCCTTACTGGCGCTTTTCGCAGCGCTGGCCTTGGCGCTGGCCGCAGTAGGTCTTTACGGCGTGATGGCTTATATCGTTGCGCAGCGGACGCATGAGATTGGCATTCGCATGGCGCTGGGAGCGCAACGCGGTGACGTTCTGCGGCTGGTCATTGGCCAGGGGGCGCGGCTAACGCTGGCAGGCATTGCGACTGGCGTGGTGGCGGCAATTGGATTGACGCGGCTGATGGCTTCGCTGCTCTACGGAGTGACGCCCACCGACCCGATGACGTTCATCGGAGTGGCGATAGTGCTTGCAGGCGTAGCGCTGCTGGCGTGCTACGTTCCGGCGCGGCGGGCGATGCGAGTAGACCCAATGGTGGCGCTGCGCTACGAGTGACGCATGGTTCCTCGAGCCACAGCAAACCACGAAAATTGCTCATTCACGCGGGAAAGGGAATCAGGCAGGCACACCAACTGAGTCTATACTAGAAATTTATAGCATAGCGCGGGCCGTAAGGCAAACCCTTTCTTTCCATCGCAAAATCGTCCAAGGTGAAAAGCCTGCGGTTGGGACATTTGCAACGTTTGTGGTCCGCACGAGCTTTTTGACCACCGATGGCTGCGTCGCACGACGCATCACGCAATTCTGCTGCTCTGGCGCTGCGATTCTCGCGTGACCTGCATCACGCAGAAACGTGACCGGCGTCACTCCCATCTGCCAATTTCAAGGCTATCATCGCGGCCACAATGGCCCGAGAGCCTCGCGCATGAGCCGCCGTTTTAGAATCATTCGCCGCGTAAATGAGGATACAATATGGGCTGGTCTTCCTATGCGCGCGCCCTATGGCCTGGAAATAATCGAGAGTTGCGTCACCTGCCCTCATCGCGAGGAGCGCATCTTCTGCAATCTCTCTCCGGAGGCCGTGCAAGCACTTTCCACCATCACCTCTGCGTCCGCCTATCCGAAAGGGGCAACGCTCTTCATGGAAGGGCAGGCGGTGCGCGGCGTCTTCATTGTGTGCAATGGGAGCGTCAAGCTGTCGACATCCTCTGCAGACGGAAAAACGCTGATCGTGCGGATTGCCGATCCCGGCGAAGTCCTCGGCCTGGCCGCTACGGTAACTGGCAAACAGTATGAATTGACCGCGGACGTCATTGAGCCGGCGCAGGCGAATTTTATCGCGCGCGGCGATTTTCTGGCTTTCCTCGAGAAATATGGAGAAGTCGCTTTGCGCGTCGCCCAGCAAATGGGCGAAATTTATCATGCTGCGGTCGCGGAGATGCGTTCGATCGGCCTCTCGCATTCCGCGGGAGAAAAGCTGGCGCGCTTTTTGCTCGATTGGTGCGCCGGCCATGGAAGCCAGAAAGAAGAGTCTCGCGCTACGCTGACCATGACTCACGAGGAAATTGCGCAAATCATTGGGGCATCGCGCGAGACCGTTACCCGGCTGTTTACGGACTTCAAGAAAAAGCGCTACCTCAACGTTGAGGGTTCTGCGCTGATCATTCGCAACAAATCTGCTCTCGAAAAACTCGCCGGCACTGCGGTATAGTTCGCTTTTGAAAGCTTTTCTTCGGTGGTTCGCGCGGCCGTGATATTCATCACGGCACAATGTGACGTACGTCACAGCGCCATGTTAGTGGCGCACGTAATCTCAGCGGGTACGCAATTCATATCTGAAAACGAAAAGGCGGGTAACGATGAGCGAAAAGAAGAATCTTCAGGTGGGAACGAAAATCGCGGCAGCAATCCTGGCGGGACTGGCGGCAATGTGGATGATGCCGTCTGGCAGCCATGCCGCGCCGCCGCAGACGGTCGCCGGTTATACCGTTCAGACCGGCCCGGGCGGCACGATTTCGGGGAAAATTCTGTACGCGGGAAAACCGGTGCGGCCGAAGAAGGTTACCGTGACGCAGGATCAGGGCACATGCGGAAATATGAAGGAGATCGAGCCGGTGCAAATCGAGCAGGGCGGCGTAGCGGATGCGGTGGTGTGGATTGATGACGTCTCGCACGGCAAAGCCTTTGCCTTTCCCGCGGCTGTAATTGACCAGAAAGGCTGTATGTTTATGCCCCACATTCTGATAATGGCGCCAGGGCAGCTCAAGGTGGTCAACAGCGATAACGCGGCGCACAACGTGCACATCTACAGCAAAGCGAACCGCGGTTTTAACCAGGTGATGCCGCCGGGATCCGCGCCACTTGAGATTCCGCTGTATCGGCCGGACACAGCTATGGTTCGCTGCGACGTGCACACATGGATGCAGGGCTACATCATGGTGGCGAAAAATCCCTACTACGCGCTCAGCGGAAGCGGCGGCGCCTTCACTCTCACAAATGTGCCTCCCGGCACTTACCACCTGAAAGTGTGGCAGGAAACGCTCGGCACGCAGGAACAGACCGTGACGGTGCAAGCTGGACAGACGGCAACTGCCAATTTCACACTGAAGTAAAGTTTCGACGATCAGTGACGACCGAGAGTCAAATTGAGGAGAGGCCTCACGATGATTCTGCGCATTAAAAAACTGGACTGGGTTTACGGGCTCTTGTTCATAGGAGCGGCGGCGCTTTTCATTTTGATTTTCTCTACTCCCAAGGCGCAGGCCGTGCCCAGCTTCGCGCGGCAGACCGGCCTGGCGTGCAGTTCATGCCACACGAATCCGCCGGAACTGACGCCGCTGGGGCGGACATTCAAGCTGAACGGCTACTCTATGAGGGGAATCAACGTCATCACCGCACCACCAACGAAAGAGGCGGCCGGGTTGTCCCTGTTGTCATACCTGCCTCTCTCGGCTTGGATTGAGATTTCGAATACGGGCCTGCGCCGCCCGCAGCCCGGAACACAAAACTGGAGCTACTCTCTTCCACAGGACGCCTCGCTTTTCCTGGCGGGCGCATATGCGAGCCATTTGGGCGGATTTGTCCAGGCTACCTATAATGCGAAAGACGATCACTTCACTTGGGACAACACCGATATCCGCTACGCCAGAAACACGCTGATTAAAGGCAAGACTCTGGTGTACGGAATCGATCTCAACAACAATCCGACGGTCGAGGACCTGTGGAATTCGACGCCGGCCTGGGGATTTCCGTGGATCAATTCGCCCTCTGCTCCTACTCCCACCGCCTCCGCCATCATTGACGGTCCGCTTGCCCAGGACGTCGCAGGGTTTGGCGGCTACGCGATGTGGAATGACCATCTTTACGGAGCGGCGGCCGTTTATCGCTCTTCGCATCTGGGGCAGCCGCTGCCGAATCCCGGGACAAATTTCAGCTTCAACATTCAGGGCGCTGCGCCTTACTGGCGCGTGGCTTGGCAGCAAACGATGGGGAACAGTTATTTGGAATTCGGCGGCTACGGCATGCACATGAGGTCCACGCCGCAATCGATTATTGGCCCGGAGGACATTTACACCGACGCCGCTATGGACGCGCAGTTCGAACGCGTGCTGCCCAAGTGGCGCGACAATCTGATCACGCTGCGCGGCACGTACATTCACGAAAATTCGACGTTGAATGCGGAATTCCCCGCCACGGCGAGCGTGCTGGGGCATCATCTGAATACCTTCCGCGTGAATGCGGTCTATCACTTCGGCTATCGCTATGCGCCAGCATTCGAATACTTCGTGACCAACGGCACCAGCGACCCGTTGCTGTTCGCGCCAGCCGCGCTAACCGGTAGCGCTAACGGAAGTCCCAACAGCAAAGGCTATATTTTGAACTTCACCTACTGGCCCGTGCAAAACATACGCTTGGCGGCGCAATACACGGGATATACAGAGTTCAACGGCGCCGGCGCAAATTATGATGGCTCGGGACGGAATGCCGGCGACAACAGCTCGCTTTATCTTTATGTCGGGCTGATTTTTTAGTTTTTCTTTCGGATGGGTAAGTGTAACGATTTTTCAAGGCCCAAAGCCGTGGCGCAGCCAGAATCAATTGCCCGAGGCTTGGGATTCTAAAAGCCGGAGCTGCGGAACGATGATAAAAAACCAAGAGAAGAAATTCGGTATGCGCACAGTGGCCTTTTTCCTGGCCGGTCTAGGATGCGTAACTATCGCAACCATGTCGTGGACGATAGTCGGCGCATCACCGCGACAATCCGCGAGTTCCGCGAATACCGGCGAGATTGCCGGCAAAATCTACTTCCAGGGAACGAAGCCGAAATTGCTTCCCATCAACATGGGGAAGGACCCCGTTTGCGTCTCCGAGCATTCCGGAACTGTCTATGCGCAGGATGGCGAGGTGAACGGTGACGGGACACTGCCGAACGCTTTTGTTTACGTGAAGAGCAGCAGCGTTAAGCTCGCAGAAACGGCGCCGCGCAATTCGGTGGACCTCACGCAGAAAGGCTGCATGTATGAGCCGCATGTGCTCGGAATCATGGTCAGCCAGCCGCTTCAAGTTCTCACGCTTGATCCCACGACGCACAATATCCACGTGGTGCCGAGCGTCAATCGCGAATGGAACGTGACGCAGCAGCCGGGTTCGCCATCGGTGATCCGGAAATTCACAAAGCCGGAAATCATGATTCCGGTGCATTGCAACGAGCATCCGTGGATGAAAGCGTACATCGGAGTCGTGGACAATCCTTTTTTTGCGGTAACGGGAAGTCAAGGCCGCTTTATTCTAAAAAATGTTCCAGCAGGGGAGTACACGCTGGCAGTTTGGACGGCGACGTTTGGCACGCAAGAGAAACGCGTGATTGTTCAGGCGGGCGAAACAGTGAATGCAGATTTCACGTTTGAGAATCGCTGACGGGAATTGCTGCTGCGCGTTTAGCGGATGCCAAGTTTTGCGATGATGCGTATGACGTCTTTGTGGGAGACGTCGTAGAGTTCGTGCTCGTCTTCCTGTTCGAGGCGTTCGCGAAGATATTCCGCGGCGATGAAGCTCGCTTCGCGATCGGTCAGGCCGCGCTTGTACCGTTCGCGAAATTCCACAAACGCGGTGTGCGCCAGGCCGAGAATCACGCCTTTGCCGTCCACATAAAATTTGCAATCGATGGTGTCCGCATGGCGCGTGGCAATGGCGTTCCACATATGCGAAAAACGCACGCGATAGACAATGTCGGTCATTTTTGAAGCCACTTCGAAAGGCTTCACAAAATCGCTCATCGCGCCTTGATTGGGAATTCGCGTTACTGGCGTTGCGCTCATTGATTTTTTGCTCTCTAAACTCAGAATTCTCGCGCTACTTGGGCACCGCAACGGCCGCATGCGCGTCTGAGTAGCTGCGAATTGCCGCGCCCACTCCTGCGCCGGCCGACAACCGGAAGCCCTGATCGAGCAAGCATTTCTCGAGCGCTGCCAGAAAAAGGAGTACATTGTTTTTCTTGCAGCCATATCCCATCAATCCTACGCGCCAGAGTTTACCTTTTATTGGCCCAAAGCCGCCGCCAATTTCGATGTTGAATTCATCCAGCAGCTGGTTGCGAACTTTGGCGTCGTTCACGCTGGACGGAACTTTGATTCCGGTCACGGTCACTTGCCGGTCTTCCGGATTTTCGACGAACATCTCCAAACCCATGGCTTCCAGTCCGGCGACCAGAGCGTCGCGATTCTCGCGGTGGCGAGCCCAGCGCGCCTGCAAACCCTCTTCCAGCACGATGCGCAGCGCCTCGCGCATCGCGAATACCAGTGAAATCGGCGCGGTGTGATGGTACGTGCGCTCTTTGCCCCAGTAATTCATGGTGGTGGTCAAATCAAAATACCAGCTCTGAACGGGCGTTTTCCGCGCGCGAAGAACCTCTTCGGCCCGCGGGTTTACAGTAATCGGCGCCATGCCCGGAGGCGCGCTGAGGGCTTTTTGCGAGCCGCTGAAACAGATATCGATTTTCGTTCGGTCCACGTCGATGGGCATGCCGGCAAGAGTGGAAACGGTATCCACAACGAGCAGCGCGCCCAATTCGTCTGCAACTTTACGCATGTTGTCGAGATTGGTCACCACTGAGGTAGAGCTTTCGCCGTGCGTCACGCCGACGATTTTGATTTTCTTTCCTTTGCCAGCGCGGCGAACGTCTTCCGGATCACACGGCTTGCCGTAAGGCGCTTCGACGCGAATAATTTTCGCGGGCGTCCGTCCGGCAATGATGGCCATGCGATCGCTGAAAACTCCATTGGCGCAGATAATCGCTTCATCGCCCGCTTCGAGCGGATTGAATACGGCCGCTTCGATTCCGCCGGAACCGGAGGCGGAGATTGGAAAAGTGAGACGATTCTGCGTTTGGAAAACCTGGCGAAGCAGGACTTGGACGTCGCCCATCATTTCGAGGAACCATGGATCCAGATGACCCACTATGGGCGTTGACATGGCGCGATAGACGCGCGGGTCAATCTGCGAAGGGCCGGGAGTGAGCATCAAGCGGTTCGGCGGAAGCAGTTCACCAATGGGCGAGTTCATGTCTTAATCCTTGCCGCGCTTGCTTGCCAGTGAAAAATATTAAGATGTGGCCGGGCGCCGTGTCTTATGGTGGCAGGCAGGCGCTCGATGATTTCCTCGGTACCCGGTCGCAAGTGAGTAGTTTCTCCAATTTCAGGCATGCTGGTCAACATCCAAAATGGCTTCGCGAACATGAACGGCGCAAAGGCGCGAGTTTCAGCCGAGAAGAAAATTACAGAAAACGCGGAGGCGAGGTTAAAACAGGCCTAATGGCAGAAAAGGCTTCAGAAAAGATGCCAGCGCAGTTGCTATGGATTTCTTGACACACAGAAGACCCTGACGTATGTTTCCGCGCGTCAAACAAAGAAAGATTGCCGCCTCAAAATGCGGCAAACGTGAAATCAGGAATCGCCTGAGATGAGCGCCTCTCCATTGCGAATGACCCGTACCTTCCTTCCGTTAGCTGTTGTTTCTCTGATGCCAGCATTGTTTGCTCCCAGGCTGCTGGCGCAGAGGCCGGATCCCGCGCTGCTCGCCTATATCAAGAGCATTCGCGCGATAGATGACCATGCTCATCCGCCAGCCCTGCCAGTCAATGGCCAGGCGGATGACGAATATGATGCATTGCCGTGCGCTCCTCTCGAGCCAACTGCTTCACCGGCGAACACCCGGCCGGATAATCCTCAGTTCCTCGATGCGTGGAAGGCGCTGTGGAATTACAAATATGTGGACATGAGCGCGGCGCACGTGCAGGAACTGCTCGCCACCAAAGCGCGAATCAAGCAAGAGCAGGGCGACAATTATCCCGACTGGGTGCTTGACCGTCTGGGCATCGAAACGGAGCTTGCCAATCGCGTGGCGATGGGCCGCGGGCTCCATCCTCCGCGATTCCGCTGGGTGCCGTTTGACGATGCGCTGCTTTTTCCGCTCGATAATTCGGCCCTGGCGTCGGAGACACCGGATCGGCAATTTTTCTTTACTCGCGAAGAGCAGCTTCTGCGGCGCTATCTGGAGAATTTGGGGGAAACCAAGTTGCCAGCGACTCTGGACGCGTATCTGAAGGAAGTGGTCGCGCCGACGATGCAGAACCAAAAGCAAAATGGCGCGGTAGCCGTGAAGTTCGAAGCTGCGTATTTGCGCTCGCTCGATTTCGAGCGCGCCGATGCTGGCGCAGCCGCGCAGGAGTATGCAACATACATCAACGGAGGCGTGCCGCAGAAATCCGGCTACACGAATTTGCAGAATTACATTTTTCATTACATCGCATTGGAAGCAGGCCGCCTCGAAATGCCTGTCCACTTTCATACCGGATTTGGCTGCGGTGGTTATTTCGAATTAGCTGGCGCAGATCCGCTGCTTCTTGAGCCGGTGCTGAACGATCCTAGTTTGCGCGGGACAAATTTTGTTTTGCTGCACGGCGGCGCTGGCCCGTTTTCGAAAGCAGTTGCCGCGCTCTTGGTGAAACCCAACGTATACACCGATTTTTCCGAGCAGACCTGGCTGCTGCCTACGCGTGAATTGAGCAAGACGATTCGATACTGGCTGGAATATTTTCCGGGAAAAGTGATGTTCGGCACGGACCTCTACCCTGGCACTCCACAGATCGACTGGGAAGAAGTTGGGTGGCAAACGGCGAATTCGGGACGCGAGGCGCTGGCGATTGCGCTCACGGGAATGATGGATGACAATGAAATCACACGTGCTCGGGCCCGCGAGATCGCGCGCATGGTGCTCCGCGGCAACGCCCTGAAACTCTACGGCTGGCCGGACCAACAAACCACGACCACCAAGACCCCGACCACCAAACACTAACCGGTAACGCTTTTCACGCGGGTCTATCCGCTAGCTCGCGGCAGAGAACCTCTGGCGAAAGTTGGCGCGGCGAAGTAAATCCACTGAGCGCCATGGACAAATCGAAATCCGCAAGCAGATTCAGAATCGAGTCGCGCGCGCCCGCTTCGCCCGCCGCTGCCAGTCCCCACGCGTAAAGCCGCGCCGCCAGCACAGCGCGCGCGCCTAGGGCCAGCGCTTTCATAATGTCCGCACCGCGCCTAATCCCGCTATCGAAGAGCACCGGAATTTTTCCTTGAACGCCTTTGATCACGCCTGGCAGCGCGTCGAGAGCGGCGACAGCGCCGTCGACCTGCCGCCCTCCGTGATTTGAAACAATCACGCCATCGACGCCTGAATCCACCGCCTGCGCGGCATCGTCGGCGTGCAAAATCCCTTTCAGCAGAATCGGCAGTTCAGTGTGCTGTCGCAAAAACACGAGATCATTCCATGCGAGGCTCGTATTCGAAAAAATGCTGGCCCAGAGGCGTACTGCTTCGGCAGGATTTTTCTGCGGCGGTTCACGAAGCGCTCCGCAAAATACCGGATCGCTGAAATAATTGGAGAGGCCTTCGCCCGAAAAGAATGGCAAGTAGCCGCGCTCGAGATCGCGTTCGCGCCAGCCCAGCATCGATGTGTCGAGCGTCACAACAAGCGCTGTATAACCGCACTTTTCCGCACGCTCGAGCATGCTTGCGGTAAGATCGGGATTCTTTCCCCAGTAAAGCTGAAACCATCGCGGGGCCGCGCCCATCGCCTCGGCAACTTTTTCCATAGGCCGCGAAGACACCGTGCTCAATACAAACGGCAATCCGAGCGTCGCCGCCGCCCGCGCGGTCGCCAGCTCGCCTTCGGCGTGGATAATTCCTTGCACGCCAACCGGCCCCAGCAAAACCGGCCAGGGCAATTTGGCACCTAACAGCTCGACGCTCATGTCTCGCTCCGAGACATTGCGAAACATACGCGGCACGATGCGCCAGCGATAGAAGGCCTCGAGATTCGCGCGCAGCGTGCTTTCGCCGCCCGCTGCTCCGGCCACGTAGTCGTACGCGCACGGCTCGAGCTTCTCTTTGGCTTTCTGTTCGAGCAAAGCAAGCGTTGGCGGGACGGACAATCTGTTTCCGGCCAGTCCAAGCTGATAAATCTCGAGCTCGCGCCCGAGGCCGAAATTCCGCGCCGAATTTGATTCGCCGGATGCCATTCGCGGCGGAATTATACACTGCGCGACAGATAACGCCGAAGTATCTAAAGCCTGCGCCAGCACATCCAACGTATTAGTACGGTGCGCAAATCACTCTTGCGGAGCCAACGAAGATGAGCCGAAAAATTCCCATTCTCGCATTCACCGCTCTTGTTGTGCTGGCGCTGTGCGCCACTCCACTTTTCGCGCAATCATCGCAAACTCCGCCGGGCACGGTCGCAGTTACAATCACAGCGCGATCTTCGCATGGTTCCGCGCCGAAGCTAACGCGCGAAGACATTTCGGTTCAAGAGGATCGCCAGCCGCGGCCGGTTGTCAGTCTTACTCCACTCAACGGCCCAGATTCACCATTGCAACTGGTTATCTTCATTGATTCCAGTTCGACTCCGCAACTCGGCGCCCAGTTTGATGAAATCTCGAGATTCATTAACGCCCTGCCGCAGAGTGCTCAGGTGGCGCTCGCTTATTCGGCAAATGGCAGCGCTCACATGGACCACGGCTTCACCACGGATCGCGCGGCAATCAAAAACGCTCTGCACCTGCCAATGGGCCCTGCGGTTGGCAACACCGACATATACGGCGCGCTTTCGGGCTTGATTAAGAAGTGGCCTGCGGCCGGCCAGAGCAGAGAAGTGCTGCTGATCAGCGATGGAATCGATGTCACTTATGGGCTTTTTAACACGCAACCTATGCAAAATCCAGGACTGCAGCGGGCCATCCGCGATGCGCAGAAGAACCACATCATTGTGTTCAGCGTTTTCGTCAGCTCAGGGCGCGCTACCAGAAACCGCTTCCTCAATAACAACGGGCAGGGCTCGCTCAACGAGCTTACATCGAGCACCGGTGGCTACTCATTTTTTCAAGGTACGCAGACGCCGGTGTCCTTCCGTCCATTCCTCGACGACTTGCAAAGAATGCTGGCCGCGCAATATCTGCTGACGTTCCGCCCTGCTCCGGTATCCACGTCAGAATTCCACAATTTGAAGGTAACCACTGAGGCTTCCGGAGTGAAATTGCTGGCGCCCAATAGCGTCTACGTCCCCGCATCGCAATAAAATCCACGAAGAAGCGATAGCGAGGCAGCGCAAATTGCAGCTCAAATGACGGGTAAGAATTATAGATGATGCGGTTTCCTGCCGAGGGCTGCGGGATTCGGATATTTCGCTTTGGGCAGCCAGAAGTGGAAGAAAATCCAGAGCAGAGCGAGGACCAAGAAACAAAGGATGCTTCCTTCTGGGCCGACCGAGCCTCCAGTCAGCAGCTTAGAGCCATGGAAAGTCGGATTCAGCATATGCCCGGGAGCCACTTGTCCACTGTCCGGCACTCCGTAGAAGAATGACTCCGCCCAGTCCCACGCCGCGTGAACGCCAATGGGCATCCACAAGTCGCCGGTCCGCCGCAGAATAAAGCAAAAAAGAAAGCCCGCCGAACCAGCCCCGAGCGCGCCGACCCAATCCTCCCCGTGGTTCCCAAGGTGAAGCGAACCAAATCCGGCAGACAACAAAATCGCGGTGGGCCAGAATCCGATGCCGGTGGTCAATGTGAATTGCGCGTAACCGCGAAACATAAAGTCTTCCACAAAGCCCACCAGCAGGAAAGCCACTCCCCACAGGACTGCATATTTCGCCAGCGCAGCGCCGTGCAGCGCGAGCGAGCCGAAATGGAAAACGCCCGCCATGCGCAACATCACCAGAAGAACGCTCATCGCCACAAAACCAATCGTTGCTCCCTGCCAAAAATCCTTGCCGAATGCCTTTCGCGCCGGCAGGCCGTAATCGCCAACGGTGCGCCCCTCGATCAGCGTCATAATCCAGCTCGCAAACCAAACAAGCAAAAAGGACAGACCTTCGCCTAGAATTGTCAGTCCAGCCGTCATTTGGTGGGATTGCTGAGAGCTTGAGGTTCCCAAAATCTTGCTGAGCCAGTAGAGTCCGCCAACCGGAACTCCCAGAATTGTCGCGAAAATCAGCAGGCGCCAGCCCGCGCGCAGACCGTTCGGCCCCATGAAAATGTAATGAATTGTCGATTCCGGACCCGAGCTCTGCGGCGGGAGCGCGCCGAATGTCGGTGGCGCGGTGGGCGGTGTTATCATTTCGTTGTGCAGGGGCTGATGAAGCAGGGGCGAATGAGAGGCAAATCGCTGGGACATTGCTTTTCTCCTTGAAAACACTCCACTGTCGGATTGGCGCACAATAGCATCAACGGAATCACGGGAAAAGTCGCGGAAGCCTTAACTTTGGGATTTAGCCAGCCAGGAATCGACGATGCGCTGCTGCGCCGGAGAAACATCTTCGAAAATCACGCCCATGCCAAATTCCGCGTGAACATGCAGGACGCGCGCGCTGCTTTCAAATGTCTCGCCATCTTTTTTGAGGCGGATGCGAATCCGGGCGCCCTCCGGATACGGATTCACCGCCCCCAGATAGCAGCCCGTGGCGCTCAATTGCGTGGTTTGCGCGGCGACCCGCTGGTTGTTGCCAACGCCGATGAGTTCGGCGAGCGCGACAAATGGATGCCGCCGCGCGCCTCGGCGTTCTGATGCGTCTTCACTTTGAGTGGGCAAGCTGCTCCTCCTGAAGTGCGCGCCGCGTTCGGGCAAGTTCTATGGTCTCCACTTATAACCGCATGCGCCATTTTGAGCAATAGGACTCGGTCCCTCTGTTTCTGCAATGCTAATGGAAAAGAAACATGTGTATCGGGGCCTATTGGCCGTAGATGACGGCCTTGGAAAAGTCGATGAGGCGGCTGAATGTTTCAACGCGATTCGAGTTGAGTCATTGGAGGCGCTCTTTTATAATGGGTGCTTCATCAGCGAGGTTTGAACACAATTGCTAAATCTGCGCGATAGTAAAACGGCGGTAAAATTTGTGCTGGGCGGCATTCTAGTGGCCATCAGCGCCATCATGGTGTTGCAGCTTACTCCGCTTGGGGGAATCGGCACCGGAAATAACGCCAGCCCGGACGCCGTGGCCACGGTCGGCGGACAAAATATCAGCATCGTTGACGTTCGCCAGCAATTCGCCGAGCAGACACGCGGGCAGAATGTGCCAGCAGTGCTGCAGGGCTTGTACATGCGTCAGGTGCTGGATCAGATGGTCTTCGAGCGCCTCATGGAATTGGAAGCGCAGCGCCTCGGCATACAGGTGACGCCCGAGGAAATCACCCAGCGCATCAAGGAACTGCTGCCCACCGCGTTTCCCGGTGGAAACTGGGTTGGGGCCGAGAGGTACGCGCAGGAAGTGCAAATGCGCGCCGGGATGTCCGTACCGCAGTTCGAGGATTTTGTCCGGAAGGACGTGCTGGCAAACAAGTTCCGAGAACTGGTTACCGATGGAATCAGTGTGACTCCGCAAGAGGTTGAGGCGCGCTATCGCTATCTGAACGAAAAAGTTCAGTTGGAATACGCTGCAATAAAGCCCTCCGATCTCGAAGCTTCTATAAAGCCAACCGATGCTGAGCTTTCGGCGTATTTTTCCAAGAATGAGTCGAAGTACCAGGTACCGGAGCGGCGTTCCGCAAAATATGCCTTGCTGGATACAAACCAGCTGAAACAAAGCATCAAAATAAGCGATGCGGATGTTCAGGCATACTATCAGCAGCATCTCAACGACTACAAAGTCGAGAATCGCGTGCACGCCGCGCAAATCGTTTTCAACACGCTTGGCAAGACGGACGCGGAAATCGCGCTGATCAAGAAGCAGGCGCAAAAAATGGATGATCAGGCGAAGCACGGCGCGAACTTCGCGGATTTGGCCAAGAAATATTCCGAGGATACCAACACAAAGGGAAAAGGCGGAGACATTGGATGGATCGTCGCCGGTCAAACAGCGCCAGCCTTTGAAAAGGCTGCTTTTAGCCTGCCCAAGGGCGCTGTTTCGGATCTGGTGCAGACGCCCTATAGCTTCGACATCATAAAAATCCTCGACAAAGAGAACGCGCACACAAAGAGCCTGGACGAGGTAAAGTCCTCCATTATGAACGTTTTGACCCAGGAGAAGCTCAATACACAACTAGGGGACATTTCGGATAAGTTGACGGCGGCCGTGCTCAAGTCCAACCAGCAAAGCATCGACGAAATTGCCAAAAAGTTTAATCTTCAGACTGGCGAGACACCGTTGGTCAGCGTTACCGACCCCATTGGCGATTTAGGCGCGGAACCGGCGCTGCAGGAGGCGCTCTTCTCGCTGCACCAGGGAGAGTTGAGCCAGCCTATCTCCATCAAAAGCGGCTATGTGATTCTCTCTGTCGACAAAATCGTGGCCGCACACCAGGGAACGTTCGCGGAGGTCCGCGATCGCGTGTTGGCGGACTACAGAAAAGAAAAAGCTCAGGACCTCGCCGAGCAGAAGGCCAAAGAGCTTGCAAAGGAGGTCAAGAGCGGAGAGGCCTTCGACAAGGCCGCGAAATCGCTGGCTTTGGACGCGAAAACTACCGACCCCATCACGCGAACCAGCCAAATTGGAGAATTGGGCCCTGCCAAAGAGTTGAACGCTGCCTTTGACATGCCGCTGGGCCAGACAGGTGGACCGGTGCTCCTCGGCGGAAGCTGGGTGGTTTACCAAGTAAAGGCGAAGCAGGGAATCAATCCCGCTGATTTCGCAAAAGCCAAAGACGGCCTGCGAAAACAAATTCTGCAGGACAAGCAGAGAGCCGCCTTCGAAGCCTTCCACGATGCCCTGCAGAAGCGTTACAAGCAAGAGGGGAAATTAGCATTCAACGCTGCCAACCTGAAGCTACTCACCGAGCAGTCGTCGAGTTAAGTTACTGTAAACGTTAGACTTAACGTACAGCTACTTTCCTGTTGCACTGCTCCCACCAGTCATCTAGGATATTTCTTCCGCAGCTTTTTAGCTCCGTCGCCGGCGGGGTTAAGTCGAGCGACCTTCCCGATTGAACGCCTCCGCGGCGAAGCTGACCAGGAAAGCCACTGAAATGAACTTTGAACGCGACCAAGAAGCTACACAGGCCTCTCAGGATAATTTTGCGCGGGAATTGAGGAACGACATGGCTCAGAAGACGAGTACTCACAGGAATGAATATCGCTGCTGCATCGAAATCAATCAAAACGGGAAGTACTCCGTGCGCATCCAGGCGCGTTTCGGAGGGAAGGGCTGGTCCCTGCCCGTCTTTTTTCTGGTATCGTCGTTCGACGCCGCGATGAAGAGGCTGGAAGAGGCCCTGCAACTGCTGCAGCGAGAAGAAGAGCGGCTCTGGTTCTGGGGAGTCGAGCGCAGCGATGATCCTAAGCTCGCGGCTGAATTGCTCAACCCAATGGGGCTGCATTACGATCAGCGCCATGAGTTCCCGCGCCGGCTGGCGGAATTCGTAGTGGGGTCCGGGCGCAGCGTGCCAGCGTTCCGGCTGGCTCAGGCGCGCCGCACCCTGGCCGAATCCATTAGCATTGGCCGGACGGCCTTAGCGAGCGATTAGCGGGGCATGGCGCACTTCTGGGCCCTCTGCGGGCCCTATTTTGCGCGGATGATTACCTCGCCCTGAGCGATCACGTTGTCGTTTATTGCCAGGCGGTATTTGAATGACCCGGTGACGCCAGCGCGCGGCGTTCCGCTTTTCAGGGGCACTCCGGGAGGCGCCTGGAACACGTTGGACGAGAACGGACAGCGTTGTGGGTCGAATTCGATACGAAGGTTCCCCGTCTGCGCTATCCAGATCACCTGGTCAGCGCTTTCTATCAGCACAATTTCCGGCAAAACTCCCACCAAAACAAGCTTATCAGCCATGTTTTCTGATCCTATCCACCCACTAGCCTGTGAACCATAGCACACATACAGAATGATTTACACGGGCATCAGAGGATCAGAGCACTGCGCGGCAGGGCGTGCGGTCAGTTCCTCTATCATTCGGCGCAGTCGGTCCAGCGTAAAGGGCTTGGAGAGAATCGTTACGCCGTCTAGCTCGCCAGACGCTTTATCGGCATCAGCCAAGTTCCCCGTCATCAAAACAAAGCGTTTCGCCAACTCGGGATAGTCACGGCGCAAACTTCTTAGAATCCAAAGTCCATCGTAGCCTGGCATTTTCAAGTCGCACAGCACCGCGTCAAAATGGCTTTCCTTCAGGACAGAGGCCAGATCGATGGAATCTTGGACGGTTACGACCTGTGCTCCTGACTTGCCCAAGACTTCCGAAACGAGGTTGAGGATCTCCGCTTCGTCATCAATCACTAGGAATCGCAGCGAAGATTGCGGAGATGAAAGTGGTGATTTGGAGGATGCTGGCTCGGCTAGGGAATTCGCCTGAAGAACGTGTGTTCGGAGCGGAACAGATTTCGGGAGAACGTCCGCATCTTTCACGGATGCCAGCGGTAACTTCACTCGAATGGTGGTTCCACGACCAAGTTCGCTCTCCACCGCAACTTCGCCTGCATGCTGTTCCACGATTCCATGGCAAATGCTCAACCCTAGACCGGCTCCCAGTCTGGACTGGCGCGTCGTAAAGAACGGATCGAATATGTGCTCGCACATCTCCGCATCCATGCCGCATCCGCTATCCTGGACAGCAAGCAGCGCGTGAGTTTCAGTCGCCTCGCACGTCAGATGGATCTCACCTTTGTCTTGTCCGCCGCGAATGGCTTGTTCGGCGTTCAGCACCAGTTGCAGCATCAGTTGCAGTAGCGCCTGGTGATCGCCTTTTATCCAGACGGGCTTTTCGGGGCGGCGGTAACTCACGGAGATGTTATTGGCTGCAAGTTGATAAGACCGCAGCTCCAGCAGGCGGTCCGGAATAGTGCGCAAATCAATACGGTGAGCCTGCTGCGGAGCGCGACGACCGAATTGGCTTAAATTCCCGACTATATGTTTCAGGCGCAAAGCCTCATCACGAATGGTCTGGATTTGCGGCCGCAGCGAAGGATGGAGATTCCCATGACACAGGGCAATTTCACTGAATCCGAGAATCGACGTCAGTGGATTATTGATCTCATGAGCTACGCCCGAAACGAGCTGCCCCAGTGAAGCGAGCTTCGCTGCTCGCAAAACGTCCTTGTGTGCCACTTCAAGCTGCTTGGCGCGTTCCTGGACTTTCTCTTCCAAGGAGCTGCGCATGTCGCGAAGCTCGGAAGCCATCATCAAAAAAGCGCCGGTGACGGAGCCTAGCTCTGTGGTGGCGGGAACTTTCCCGCGAACGTCCAGGTTGCCCCCTTTTACCTCAAGCACCATCGCATGAAGAGCCTCCAGCGGCTTCCAAATATGTTCTTCGTGAGCACGGCCGAACCAAATCATCACAGCTACCGGAAAGAGGCCCAAGGCTATCAGAACAATTTCAAGGAATCGTGTGTACGCGGCCACCCGCCGGGTATCCTGATGCAAATTCCCGAACTGCTTTTTCTCCGTCTCTGTGAACGCATTTCGCACTGCAAGTTCACGGCGCGCGATTTCAGTGAATTGCCTTCCTGCTTCTTTTTGGTTTGTGGGTGCGGCTGTAATTTGATCGGTAAGGGTTACATAGGCGCTTTCCAACTGGCCGAGATTCTCCGCATCTTGATGGTCGGCCTGTGTGAGTGCAGCGTCGATATCGCGTCGGGTAAGATCGCGGAGCTCCGCTGAGGAATTTTTGTATGCGTCTAGCAACTGAGCGTTGTTCGATCCGAGGTATCGCCAGAAACTGAGCACTGTCGAGTCGAATGCATCATGAATCTGCGAATGGAGATCGATTTGCTTCTGCAGGGATTGAACGCCCAAGGAAAATCTCGGTTGGATTTGAATGCTAATCGTGAGGGCGATAGACATGAGCGCAATCGCCAGCACCACGGTCGCGCCTTCCATTAGTATGAACCGGCTTTGCATCGAGCGCGGCTTGGGAACTAAGAATGTCGCAGTCTTGGCCTGATTTAATTCCGTGCAAGGTGTAGAAGCCGCCATAAGCCCGTAAGGGGCAAGCGAACGGCCATACAGGCAGCTACTGAGTACCGGAAATCAGCAATTTGCAGCCGGCAATCAGAGACAGCTCGTCAAATGAGGACTAAGCAGGCACACCTGTTTCAACTCGGAACAGTTCGTGCCTCTTCTACAGATTGCTCAGCGAGTCAGTATTCAACGTTTCTCCGCAGCACATCCGCGAACAGCCTCACTGATATGTACCGCTGAAATGCCGAAAGCGTCCAGCAATTCATCTGGCTTTCCAGAATGTGGTAAGCCGTTTACGGCAAGTTTTCGAAAACGAGCAGGCGAGGCGCCTGCCTCGGAGAGCGCAGAAACTACAGCCTCCCCCAATCCGCCTTCTGGATAGTGATCTTCAACTGTAATCAAGCAATTGTTGCAGGCGCGCAGATGCTCTGCGAGTTGAGCGCCTTCAATGGGCTTGACGCAATACAAATCGATTATGCGAACAAAAATATTTTCAGATTTTAATTCCTCGTAGGCTTTCAAGGCTTCATGGACAGTGATTCCAGCGGCGACGACCACCGCTTGATCTTTTTCGTTCTGACGCAGAACGTGAAATCCGGGAATAGGGAATTTCGTGTCGGCAGAATACAAAAACGAAGTCTTCGGCCGCGAGGTTCGTATGTAGGTGATGCCTGGAATGCGCGCGGCTTGTTCGGTGAGACGTTCGGCCGAATATGCGTCGGAGGGGTACAAAATCACTGAGCCGTGCACGGCGCGAAATGCAGCGATGTCTTCGAGGGCCATTTGCGAAGGGCCGTCTTCGCCAATTGAGACTCCACAATGTGAGCCGCACAACTTGATGGAGCTGCGGCTGATGGCCGCCATGCGGACTTGATCGTATGCGCGAGAAAGGAAGCACGCGAAAGAGGAGAGGAACGGCACTTTACAGCGGGCCGCCAGGCCAACGCCCACGCTAATCATATTCTGCTCGGCAATGTAGGCCTGGAAGAAGCGGTCCGGAAAGGCATCACCGAAAATTTCCGCAAACGTTGAATTTTTCACGTCGCCATCGAGCGCCACGAGCTGCGGATTCACCGCGCCGATCCTTTTCAAGGCGTTGCCATACGCTTCGCGCGTCGCCACTGGCTTATCGGCTTTGTAGCCAGGCGCTGGCGGTTCAGGGAACTTCGGCGGCTGCGGCAAGTCCGTGCGCGCATAAGAACGCCCTGCATCAGGCGGCAAATCAATTGGGCCGCCCAATTCGGCGACGGCCTTCGCGAGTTGTTCTTCGGAGAGTGCTTTGCCGTGCCAGCCGTCCTTGTCGGCCAGGAAGCTGACGCCGTGACCTTTGATAGTTCGCGCGATGATGGCCTGCGGCTTCCCGTTTGCCGCCCTCGCGCGACCAAGCGCCGCCACAATCGCGGGCACATCGTGACCGTCGATAATTTGCGTATCCCAGCCCTGCGCTTCGAATTTCTTGCGATAGATTTCCATATCGTGCTGATACATGGTGCGCTCGCTCTGTCCCAGCGCGTTGATATCGGCGATGGCGATCAGATTGTCCATCGCGTAGTGGCCGGCGAATTCCGCCGCTTCCCAAACGTTTCCTTCAGCGAGTTCGCCATCGCCAAGCAGCACGAAAACGCGCGTGCCGAGTTTGTCCATTTTTGCGCCAATCGCGAGGCCAGCGCCTACAGACAGTCCCTGGCCGAGCGAGCCGGTGGCCGCATCAACGCCGGGAATCCGCGGAGTGGGATGCCCCTCCAGTTCGCTCGAGAATTGGCGCAGCGTCATCAACCGCGACGGCGGAAAAACTCCCGCTTCAGCAAGCGCGGCATAAAGCACCGGAGCGGCATGGCCCTTGGAAAGAACGAAGCGGTCGCTTTCCGGCCCGTTCGGATTGCGCGGATCGAATTTCATGGCGTGAAAAAAAATCGCGGCGACTAGTTCCGCCGCGGACAGGCACGATGTGGGATGTCCCGAGCCGGCGGCAGTGGTGGACATCATGGAAAGAATCGCCAGGCGGCGCGCTTTTTCGCGAATTTTATCTATGTCGGTTGCGGATGATGGCGGCGTAATGCGAGGTGTTGCAGTCATAGTTTCTCCCTCCTTCAAAGATCAATTCTAATTTTACTCCGTTCGCAGGAAAGGGAATGTTCGAAATTCACCTGGACTCGAAGGGAGGATTTCAGTCGTTTTCACGCCCGAATTTTATTCCATGCGCTTCGGGGCCAAGCCCAACGGCGACGGCACCTGCGGCGAGCACGATAGCGGCAAAAATTCCCATGGCATAGCCATAGCTGATTCGCTCGCCCAGAAATGCCTCAATGGGAGCGCTGAAGGAGGCGACCAGCACGCCGAGCTGATAGGCGAAACCGGGAAAAAATCCTCGCAATGCATCCGGAGACAGTTCATTGATGTGCGCAGGAATCACACCCCAGGCGCCCTGCACCATGAACTGCATCAGAAACGCGCCAGCCACGATTAGCGCGAAATTTGGCGCGGCAATCCACACAGGAATTAACAGAATCGCTAGAATAATCGCGACGAGCATGGCGCGGCGCCTTCCGCGCAGGTCGGAATACAGGCCAATCAAGAGGCCGCCGGCAATCGCGCCGATCATCGAGATAACCGTTACCAGCGCGGTGGTGCCGGGATGATAGCCACGCTCGAATTGCAAGAACCTTGGATACAAATCCTGCGTGCCGTGGGAGATGAAATTCATCAGCGCCATCAGCAGCACGAGATAGGCGAATCGTTTCCAATTCTTGAAAATCGACCGCCAGTAAGAACGCCAATCCGTGCGCGCAGCCGTTGCCGCCCAGGCTTCGCTCTCTTTCACTTTAAAACGGATAAAAATCGTCAGCAGCGCGGGCAGGCCTCCAACAAAAAACATGGCGCGCCAGCCAAAATGCGGGAATATGAGCCAGTAGGCCAGCGCCGCCAGCAAGTAGCCGAAGGCGTAGCCTTCCTGCAGCAGGCCGGACAGCACGCCGCGCCATTTTCCCGGCACGGATTCCAATGCCAGCGAAGCTCCGACACCCCACTCGCCGCCCATGCCGATTCCGTAGAGCAGCCGCAAAACAATGAATACGGAGTAGCTGGGCGCTAATCCGGAAAGCACCTCGATCGCTGAATAAAACAGGACATCGACCATCAACGGCAGGCGCCGCCCATAGCGATCGGCGATAAGCCCGAAAATGAACGCTCCGAGCGGGCGGGTGAATAAGCTGGCGGTGATCGCGAAGCTGATCTCCAGGATGCTCCGGTGAAAATCCTTGCCAATCGGCGCGAGAACAAACGTCAGAACAAAAAAATCGAACGCATCGAGCGTCCAGCCAAGAAAACAGGCGGCCACTGCGTTCCGTTGATTGCTTCGCTGAGCGGCGAGGTCGTCACGCGGCATAGTTAGCCCGCGAATGTTAGGTCAAATGCAATCGCGAACGCAATCGGGACTATCGTTTTCTGAGGTGGTCGAGTCCCGCGAAGAGAAAGACTGCAAGCACCGAATTGATCAGCGAGGCAATCAGCAAATGAACGCTGAAAAATGGCTCATGTTTTGCCAGGAGCAGGCGGATCATCACCGCCAGAAGGATTTGATGAACATGGAAGAAAAGGAACATCAGAATAAAGCGGCTGATGGGATGTTCGGTGTCGAGTCGCGCCCCGATCGAAGACGCAATGTATCCAATGAAACCTTTCGCGATTCCGTAGAGGCCGATGGGCGTGTGACTGATGCCATCCTGCAACAGACCGACGGCGGTTCCGAGCAAAAGTCCCGAAACGGAATTGCGCCTGCTCAACCCGAAATATGCAACTACCAGAAGCGGAAGCTCGAGAATCTGAAGTTGCAAGCTGAATCGATTCAGAAAGGCTTGCAGCACCAGCGCGAGAAAGCAAATGCCCAATACCGTGCCGCCATAGAACTTATGAACTTCGATGTGCTGCGACTGAGAATCCATTCCCACGGTCATCGAATGGCCTTCACCGGGAGATTCCAGGTGGATTTGCCGGGGGAACTTTCTTTGCGGGTGGTGCCGCAGGTTTTTTCGCCACGGACGCTGGCTTACCGGAAGGAGTCTGCGCCGCTTTCGTGCCGGGCGTTACGCTCGGGGTCGCGGACGCAGTAGCAGGTAAGATTGTCGAGGCAACAGGTTTTTTCACCGCCGAGGCTGGCCTACTGATCGCATGCGCTACTTTCGTATTCGGTGTACCGATTTTTGCCAAGGGTGCGGCTGAAGCGCTCTTCTGACCACTGCCTTCCTTCGTTTTCTGCTGCGACGAACTCGTGTCATTCTTTTGCTGCAAGTTGAAGGAGTGCTCGGTCAGCAGAACCAGTACTTCTTCCAGTCTGTCCAGATGCGCCGCAGGCCGTAGCGCGATGGTTTGGAATGGTGAACTCGCTTTCGTCCAAGCCACTGTACCCACCGGCAAATCTTTCGGGAAAATCCGATCTTCGCCGGAAGTCAGCACTTCCGCGCCATCCGCGACTTTTTCGTTGGCGTTGACGTAATCCAGCCGCAGAAGAGGCTCACCGGTGCCATTTACCACCCCATGCGTGCGCGTCCCAGCCAATAGGCCGCCGAGCCCACTTTCGCGATCCGTGATCAGCAGAACTTGAGAAGTATCCGGAAGCGCTTCGACGATCCTTCCCACCACGCCATCCGGCGTTATGACGGCCATATTGCGCCGAATACCATCGTTCTCGCCGCGATTGATAAAAACTGTGTGGCTATTGGAGTCTGCATTTGCGCCGATCACTTCCGCGGCAACCATGGGGATATTCGCGTTCTGCTGCCGGAATCCGAACAGACGGGCGAGACGCACAGCCTCCGCTGCCTGTCCCTCGAGTTGCTGGTTCTTCAGGCGAAGCCGGCCCACCTCTTCGGCAAGTTTATTGTTCTCGGCGTGAGCGTTGCGCAGGTCAATGTAGCCGAACCATGTCGCATCAATTTTATTGATTACGAAACTGCCGGCCGCTTGCAAAGGCGTGAGCAGCTCCGCAGACCACACACGAATCAGCCGCACATCGCTGCCGCGCTTAATCTGAAACGCAAGCAGCAGCACTTGCGCCACGATTACCGCGGCGAGTAGAACCAATGGGCGATGACGGGAAGGGACATCCATAATCTAGAGCCTGGAAACTGGATACTGGACGCTCGAAAAAGCGCAGTTCAAGCACCTCAAAGCGCTCTTCGCGAATGTGACGCGTCGCGTAGAGCCCGATATTAGAGCAATGGTTCGCAATCCGCCTCAGTCAATGGAAACCAGACGAAGCAGCCGGAAATCGCTGAGCATTTTCCCTGTGCCCAGCACGACTGAGGCGAGCGGGTCATCGGCAATCGAGACCGGCAAACCAGTTTCTTCGCGAATGCGCTTATCCAGATTCTTGATCAACGCGCCGCCTCCAGTGAGGACAATGCCGCGATCGCTGATATCCGCGGAAAGCTCAGGAGGGGTGCGCTCGAGAGCCACGCGAATGGCGTTCAAAATTGTGGCAATGCATTCCGAAAGCGCCTCGCGAATTTCGCTATCGTCAATGGTGACCGTGCGCGGAACGCCTTCAATCAGGTTTCTGCCCTTCACTTCGAGCGTTAAGGGCTTTTCCAGCGGGTAGGCAGAGCCAATCTCAATTTTAATTTGTTCCGCGGTGCGTTCGCCTACCAACAAATTGTACTTGCGCTTCAAATAGTGCATCACCGATTCGTCCATCTCATTTCCGGCAACGCGCACGGAGCGCGAATAGACGATGCCGCTCATCGAAATCACCGCGATGTCGGTGGTGCCGCCGCCGATGTCCACCACCATGTTGCCGGAAGGCTCCTCGATGGGCAGGCCCGCGCCAATCGCCGCAGCCATGGCCTGTTCCACCAGGTAAACTTCGCTGGCGCGCGCGCGATATGCGGAGTCCTGCACGGCGCGCTTCTCCACCGGCGTAATCTCGCTCGGCACGCCAATCACAATTCGCGGATGCACCAGAACGCGCCGGTTGTGCGCCTTCTGGATGAAATACGTCAGCATCTTCTCTGTGACTTTGAAGTCGGCGATCACGCCGTCCTTCATGGGTTTGATGGCCACCACGTTGCCGGGCGTGCGCCCCAGCATTTCCTTGGCTTCTTTTCCAACGGCCACCACTTCGCCATTGTTCTTGTTGATGGCGACGATGGAAGGCTCGTTGACCACGATGCCCTTGCTTTTGGCGAATACCAGAGTGTTCGCCGTGCCCAAGTCAATGGCCAGGTCGGATGAAAAAAGGCTAAACACCGACCTCATGGAATATCCGTTTTTCATGAACCCCCCGCGCCCTGCAATCCCCCACCCACAAACCGCAGCGCTAGAATCATTGCTGATGAACGAAATTCTATGGAACAACTACTGGTATATGCTTAATCCCAGTTAGGCCCCTGCGATCCTGTCCTGTGATGGTGATAATGTGGTCGCCCGTTGTCATCGGGGGCGTAAAATATCTAAAGTGGCCGTCGGAACCGATATCCGCGACTGCTTCACCATCGATCAGGAGCGCCGAGCCCGGCTCGGTAACCCCGCTAATTTCCACAACCTTGCCATGGAATTCGACCGGATCAACGTTGAGCAACATGCTTTGCTCTTTATCCTGCTCGACCAGCGTAAACTTGAACGGAGCAGCCGCTTCGCTCGATGCATTTTTCGCATCGATTGCCTTTACCGTCCAAAAATACTCGCCCGAGGTTAATCCGGTGACTTCCACGGCCGTGTCCGTGGTCTTTTTATCCGCGAGCACGCGAGTGAACATCGCAGTGCTGCTAATTTCCAGCTCATATTCGCGAGCCGTATCCACCGGCTGCCACTCAAAGCGAATCGACGTGTGCTTCGGATCGGGAACGATGATCGGCTGCAAGTTCACCGGCTGCACCAGCCCGGGAGGAGCGAGAACATTGGTCTTGATTATCGGACCGCCCCGTGCAAACGCAGCTCGCTGATATTGCAACAGCTGCACCTGCTGCCCGCCTCTCCGAACATCCGCGGAGCCTTCCGCCACAGTAATCTGGTTTTGCTTGGTTGTTGGGTCCGTCTTCACATCCGCATGGCTGTTTTCATGAAGGATCGCCTGCGCATCCGCGAATGAAACCTCGGCCTTTGAACCGGGCACTTGCCACGTTCCGGTGCTGAGATCAACCGAACCGGCGCTGATGTGCACGCCCACGCTCGATGCGCTGTTCTGTGGAACAAAGATTTCCTCGACGGTCACGAGCGTTTGGGCCTGCACGGTATATGTCGTGCCGTCCGCGAAAGCAAGGCGCGCCACGCCATCGGGGCCGGTCTGAATCAAATCTCCCTTTTCCAGCGTCATCTGATAGTCAGCGTTAGCCCATTGTACCGAATTAACCCGTTTGACCTGAACCTTCCCATCGAGATTGACAAACCGTGCGCCGCGAACGTTTGCCGAAGTTGACGCGGTATCTTTCGGCTGAAATGCATGAGAGAGATGCTGCACAATACTCGCAAACGAATCTGGAAAGACAAGGTAGCTGGCCGCGGAAAAAAGAATCAGGAAGGCGAAAATATAGAGCAATACGCTCCGATAGGTGACCGAATGCCAATACACCTCGACTCGATTGGTCTTCGAATGTGCTTCGTCCGTGAATTTATCGGGTGTCATGCGAAAATTCAGCTGATTTGCGAATCTAGCATACGGGTTGAGGCCTTTCAACACGGCGTGCTACAAGTTGCGAAAGTGCAAACACTTGTCCGACAGTACAGTACGTCTCAGATTGGGAGCTAGACGCGCTCGGGAGGCCTTGCCCGCTCAGCAAACGCCTCGTGACAGGATTGCCGCATACAAACGGGAAGACTAGCAGTTGACAATATCGACTGCACCGTGAATTCGATTAGCGCGATTCCAAATCTGCGATGACGCAGAACTTTTTTTTCCTGTCCGCTCGGACAGTATGAATTTGTATGCGCCACGCTAACTGAAAAAGCACTCCAACTTGCGCCGTCATCGTCCAAGTGCTACGGTGACGTTTACCTTTCTATCCGCCAAAAAACGAGAAGAGCGCAGCTCTTTTTCAGGCGGAAACCAAAGAACAGGTACGAGCGGGTTTTTTATGGACCCGTCGCGCGGCGGGAGTTTGCGTGGCGAATTGGATTGGTGGCGACCAGAAACTGCCTCAGGGACGTTTAATCCTCGTCTCCTACATGGTTGTACTTGGCATTCTTCTTCTGCTGCTCGGTTTCTGGAAATTGCAGATTGTTCAGTCCGGACATTTCGCGGACCTCGCGGAAAAAAACCGCGTCCGCTCCATTCCCATTATCGCGCCGCGCGGCAAGATCCTCGATCGCTACGGTCGTGTGCTCGTCGACAACTATCCTTCGTTCAGCATACTTCTGCTGCGCGACGATCCCGCGCAGATAAAAAGAGATTTGCCGCAGATCACCGCTGGTTTGGGAATTACTTCGGCGGACCTGGAAGAGCAGCTTGCCGAGGCTCGCGCTGAGCCTAAATTCCAGCCGCTGATTGTCAAGCCGGTAGCGAGCGACGCCGACCTGGCATTTGTTGAGTCGCATCGTATTGATTTGCCGGAACTCGAGTTGATGATGGTCCAGCGCCGCAAATATCCCCCCGATGATTTCCTGGCGCACGTCATTGGATATGTTGGCGAAGTGTCGCCGGAACAACTGGCCCAAGCCGGCGGGAATCGCTATAAGCCCGGCGACATAGTTGGAAAAGCCGGGCTTGAGCGCGAATACAACGATATTCTCACCGGCACAGACGGCATGCGCCGCATGGTCGTGAACAGCGTAGGCAAACCTGTTCGCACTCTGGATGATACCGAGCCGATACCCGGCAAGCCCATTCAACTGACCATTGATGCCGACATGCAACGCGTTGCGGAACAGGAGCTGGCAGGAAAAATCGGCGCCATCATCGCACTTAATCCACAAAATGGCGAAATCCTCGCCATGGCCAGCCATCCTGCATTCGATCCGAATGACTTTTCGATACGCATCTCCGGCAAAGAGTGGCGAGCGCTCAACGATGATCCCGACAAGCCGCTGCTGAATCGCGCGATCCAGGCGCAACTCGCCCCGGGATCAGTCTTTAAGATTCTCGAGTCCGTGGGAATGCTGGAATCGCACGTGCCGCCGCCTGATTTTCATGTTTTCTGTCCGGGCTATGGCATGTTCTATGGCCAATTGCGCCACGACTGGGACCCCAAAGGCCACGGCGAAGTTGACTTGCACAAGGCCATCGTTCATTCCTGCGACATTTTTTTCTACAACGTTGGTATGCGCATGGGTATAGATAAAATCTCCTATTACGCCAGCGCCCTGGGATTAGGAAAACTCACGGGAATCGATCTGCCCTCCGAAGAGCCCGGCCTTGTCCCGTCATCAGCGTGGGAGGAACGCGTTTATCATCACATATGGTATCCGGGTTCGACGATTTCATTGGCGATAGGTCAGGGGCCGATAGAAGTGACCCCGATTCAGTTGGTGCGCTCGGTGAGCGGTATTGCCATGGGCGGAGTCTTCTATCAGCCGCATTTGCTCAAGGACCTTAGCCCGGTCAAAGTGGTCCATTTCCCGATCTCCGAGAACACCGTCAAGCAAGTCACCGACGGAATGTACGGCGTGGTCAATGAGGAAGGCGGTACCGGCCACGAGGTTGGTTATCCGATTTTGGCGCAGGCGAAGCTACAGGACATCCAGTTCTGCGGGAAAACTGGGACCGCGCAAACTATCAGCGCGAAAGGTCTTTTGCGGCTTTCCGCTGCGGAGAGAAAAAACTATAGGTACAACACGTGGTTCGTCGGATTTGCGCCGAAACGCAATCCGGAGATTGCCGTTGTCGTATTGGTGCAAGGTTCAGCACTGGAGGCGGGTGGAGTCGCTGCGCCCATTGCCGCCCGTTTCGTCAAGGCATATTATCAAAAGAAATTGGGCCAGCCGATTCAAGAGTTAGAAGTCAAGGCCACACCGCAAAAGGCTACCGTTCCTACTCCCTCGGCTAAAGTCGTTTCCGCGGAGCGTAACTGATGGCCGAGCGACGCCACGGTTTCGAGCTTGACTGGTGGTTGCTGACCATCGTGATGCTCATCTGCTTGGTTGGGCTGCTGGAGATCTACTCGTCCACGCACGGCGGGCCGCTGCACGGAATGCAGTGGAAACAACTCATATGGATCGGCATAGGCTTCGCGGGAATGCTGGCGCTGTCGCGCATCGATTACAGCGGATTGCTCGACCAAACCCCGTTGCTATATATCCTGTCGATTGCAGCGCTGGCCGTGGCTCTGGTAGTCGGCAGCAAGCATTTTGGCGCTCGCCGATGGATCGAGGTGCTGGGCGTTAATTTACAGGTGTCAGAACTGGTCAAGTTGATTATAATCATTGTGCTGGCCCGTTACTTCAGCGAGGTGCGGACAGACCGGCTAACGCTTGCGGATTTGGTCAAGATTGGAGTATTGGTAGGCATTCCCGCAAGCTTGATTTTGCTACAGCCGGATTTGGGAACAGCGTTGATGCTGGTTCCGGTTGCGATTGTAGGGGCATTTCTGGCAGGAATTGATTGGAAGCATGCAGCGGGCGTGCTCGCGCTTGGCGCCGTAGTGGCCGTCGTGGGATGGCACGGACACTTCCTCAAGCCATATCAGAAGCAGCGTCTGGCTACCTTCCTCGATCCGGAACAAAGCCCCCGCGGAGCCGGCTATCAAATTTTGCAATCGGAAATTGCTGTAGGTTCTGGCGGCTTCTGGGGCAAAGGATTCGGCAAGGGCAGCCAGAACCAATTGGGTTTTGTGCCTGTGCGGTATTCGGATTTCATTCTGGCCGCGTTAGCAGAGGAGCAGGGATTCTTCGGCGTGCTGATTATGTTGTTGTTGTACCTGGCGCTTCTGCTTCGCCTGGTAGACAACGCGCAGAAAGCGAAAGACCGCGCGGGAATGTATTTGGTTATGGGTGTAGCTGCAATTTTCGCGTTTCAGGTGTTGGTGAACGCGGGTATGGTGATAGGCTACATGCCGGTCACCGGCGTACCTCTGCCATTTATGAGCTACGGAGGTTCATCAACGATTTTTGGATTTTTGGCTCTGGGCTTGGTGATGAACGTGCGTACCAAGCGCTTCGTAAATTGAGTCTGGAGAGAATCACGCCGGCGGCGCATGGCGCGCCGGTAATCACATTTTAGGAATGAGGAACGCATCGGATGAGGGAAACTAGACTGCAAAATCCGGACTCCCTCCGAGCCTCTTTGGCCTTGCCGAGATTCTCGCATGCGCGCTTGCAGCGCCTGACTGGCCGCCGATGCTCCATGAGGAGTTTTCATGTCGAAGGAAATGGTAGTTTCGGCGAACCCGCACGAGACGCGGGTGGCCATTCTCGAAGAAGGACAGCTTTGTGAAATTTATGTAGAGCGTGAAAAAGAATTTGCGTTAGTCGGCAGCATTTACAAAGGACGAGTTACTCGCGTGCTTCCTGGCATGCAATCGGCCTTTGTTGACATCGGGCTGGATAGCGACGCTTTCCTCTACGTCAGTGATTTCCTGCAAGAAATCGAAGAAACGGATGAGGGCGTGGATGACCACGCTGCCAAGCCGATCGCCCCACCTCGCGGAGAATTGGAGCAGTCCGCCACGGCGCCTGTGGTTACACCATTGCCCGGTGAAACCATCGGAACGGGCGGCACGACGGAGCACGCTCCAGGCAACGTGTCCGACGAGGGGCGCGGGAATTATGTGGGCCGGCCCCCTTCTCGCGAAGGCCGGCCTCGCGATTTTCGCAGAGGTGGCGGTCGGGGACGGGATCGCGGCCGGGGCGGGCGGGACAGGCATGACCGTGGTGGACGCGGTCGCTCCTCCGGTTCTTATGGCCGGCGCGATTTGCCGCCATCCAAGTACGCTTCGCATCGTCCTTATGAACCTCCCGAGGAAGGCGCTCCCGCGCAGCCGTTCGAGGCCGTCGTTTTGCCCGGCGAGTCCCTTTCTGTGGTCCACCAACATCCGGCTACCGAAGGCGGCGCGCCTGAATCCAGCGCTTTATCGCATCTCGAACAGCCCGGCGAAGCGGCCCCTGAGCGCCAGCAAATAGACCAGACCGTATTGTCGGAGTCGGAAGCTGCCATCGCACAGAATCCGCCGGAAAGCCACTCTGGGGCGCCGATTGCCAGCGCACAGCAGGGCTCTCCGGACGAGCAGAACGCGGCATCGTCGAAATCAGAATCCGAGCAGCCAGATCCTTTTTATCAATCGAGATTTTCGCGCGGTGGGCGTGGTTATGAGCGGGGCCGCGGTCGCGGAGGCCGCAGCTACGGTCGCGAACGTGGGCATGGGGAAGGCCGCCACGGCAATTATCGCCGGGAACAAGAGGGAGCCGAGCGCGGCGAGCAGCAAGCGTGGGTCACGTCGCTTGAGCCTTTGCCGGGCGAGTCGTTGGCCAAGGCGAAAGTTCATGATCAATCGGCTGAATCGGAGCAGCAGCCGGCTTCTACCGCTAGTGGTGTGACTGAGGGGCTCTCTTCCGAGCCGCTTGAATACGTTGAGCGGGAAATCTCGTCTGAAACGAGGTTCTCTGGAGAGTCGAAGTCTGATACGGCGGAGCCGCATGCCTTCGCATCTCCCGCGGAAGAACATCACTCGACCGAACTTACCGAAGAAGAAGCCACCAATTTAGCGGAGCAGGTTGCCGAGGCTCAGCAGGAAGAGGCTGAACGCGAAGCCGCCGAGCGCGCATCCGCAGCCGGCTCTCTTGAGTATTCTGGTTACAACGGGCAGGGCGCTGCGCTCGAAGAGGCAGAAACCGAAGAAGAAGCCGAAGAAGAGTCCGAGGTACATACATCCGCACATCATGAAGCACACCATGAAGCACACCATGAAAACGATCAGACCGATGAGCAGGGACAGTATGCTTCCGAGGAATCCGATGAAGCTATGGCCGAGGAGGAGATCGACGCGCTTCCCGATATCACGGAAGCGGATTCTGAGGTTATCGAAGAAAAGGAAGGCGAACAGATTATCCATGAAGAGCTTGTCGCACGCGCGGGCCAAACTGAATCTCAGCTAACCGAAGCTCGCGTGCGCTCCGATTTCCGCGCGCGGATGCAGCGTCCTGTGCGCCGCGGTGGACGTGATCGCGATCGTGGCCGCGGCCGGCGCCCGTTTCATGGGCATGTACGCCATCGCGGGCAGCCGCGCCGAAATCAGCTCATTTCTGAGCTGTTAAAAGCAAACCAGGAAATCATCGTGCAAATTGCCAAGGAGCCGCTCGGCAAAAAAGGCGCGCGCATCACCAGCCACATCGCGCTTCCAGGGCGTTTCCTCGTCTACATGCCCACCCTTGACCACACCGGCATCTCGCGCAAAATTGCCTCGGCCGAGGAACGTTCACGGCTTCGCCATCTGGTGACTGATGCCAAAGGCTCCGCAAGCGGCGGCTTCATCGTACGCACGGCGGCGGCCAGCGCCTCGCCCGACGAAGTTCGCGAGGACGTTCAATTCCTCACCAAAACCTGGACGGAAATTAAGGGCCATTCCGAGCAGCGCAAGGCGCCTTCGCTGTTGCATCGCGATTTGAATCTCGTCGAACGAATTCTGCGCGATTATTTGAGCGCCGATTTCACGTCCATCTGGGTGGATTCGGAGGAGGAATACACCAAAGTCCTGGAGTTCGTCAGCCGCTTCCAGCCGGCGCTCGCCAATCGCGTCAAGCTGTTCACCAAGTCCACGCCCATTTTCGAGGAGTTCGGCATTCAGCAGGAAATCGACAAAGGCTTACGGCCCAAAGTATGGCTGAAATCCGGCGGCTACATCGTCATCAATCACACTGAAGCGCTGGTCGCGATTGATGTCAATACTGGCAAATTTGTCGGTCGCGGCTCCAATCGCTTGGAAGACACCATCGTCCGCACCAACATCGAAGCGGTGAAGGAAATTGTGCGCCAGATCCGCCTGCGCGATTTGGGCGGCATCATCATCATCGATTTCATCGACATGGAAGAGCGCCGCAATCGCGAGAAAGTAATGGCTGCGCTCGAAGATGCGTTGAAGGCCGACCGCGCTCCATCAAAAGTTCTGCGCTTCAACGAATTCGGCCTTGTCGCCATCACCCGTAAGCGCACCAAGCAGGCTCTCGAACGCACGCTTTGCCAGCCTTGTCCGTACTGTACCGGATCCGGCATGGTGAAGTCCATTCCCACGCTGTGTTACGAAATCCAGACCGAAGCGCGCAAAATGGCGCCGGAAATCGAAGCCGCCAGCTTGACGCTCCGCGTGCATCCGGAAATCGCCAAGGCCCTCAAGACGCGCGAGTCGGCGCTCATGGACGAGCTCGAGCAGGTCGCTCACAAGAGCCTCATCATTCAGGCAGACCCCACGCTGCACTGGGAGCAGTACGACATTTACTGAGGAGATGAAGCAGAATTCGCGTAATTTGAGGCACTTGCCAAGATCTTACCTTGGGCGACTTTTCGTTCCAAACAAAAGACTTGCCAATATATTAATATTCCGCTAAGATGAATTTTGTTAGCCTCGATTTGTGTGCTTCTCACCGGGTTCCAAAATCATCTAAGCGGAATTTGCGGAGCTTTGCCCACCGTCTCTATGTCTGCCGCCGGATTGCCTGCAATTCGCTATGTTATGATGGCCTGTAATTCCGACTCATTCACAAGGAGCGAATTTGGCCGGGCGCGTGCTCAATGGGACGGTGATCCGCGATCAAATCTACACCGAACTTGCTCACGAAATCGCTGAACTGCGCACGGCGGGCATTCGCCCTGGATTGGCCGCAGTCCTCGTCGGCGATGATCCAGCCTCCAAAATTTACGTTCGCAGCAAAATCGCTGCGTGCGAGCAGCTGGGACTCGGCAATTTCCATCTCACTCCTCCGACCAGCACAACCACCGCAGAATTGCTCGCCATTGTTCACGAACTGAACGCGCGCGACGACGTGGACGGCATTCTCGTCCAGCTTCCGCTTCCTGCGCAGATTGACGCGAGGAAAATCCTCGAAGCGGTCGATCCCGCGAAAGATGTTGACGGTTTCCATCCCATGAATGTGGGGCGGCTTGTCGAAGGCCGCCCAAATCTGGTCGCGTGCACTCCGCTGGGCGTGATGGAAATTTTGCGTCGCAGCGGCATTTCTCTCGAAGGCGCGAACGCCGTGGTCCTCGGCCGCAGCAACATCGTCGGCAAGCCCATGGCGCTGCTTTTGATGCATGCGAATGCCACGGTCACCGTTTGCCATTCCAAAACGCGTGATCTGCGCCAATTCACTCGCGAAGCCGATATTCTGGTCGCCGCGATGGGCCGTCCAGCCCTTGTCCGGCCGGACGACGTCAAGCCCGGCGCGACGGTCATCGATGTGGGCGTAACACGTATCACTGACCCGCGAAAGGCAGGGGAAATTTTCAGGAATTTTCCGGAGCGCCTCGAGAAATTTCGCAAAAACGGCTCGACCATCGCGGGCGATGTTCATCCCGGCGTCGCGCAGGTTGCCGGCGCGCTTACTCCGGTTCCCGGCGGCGTAGGACCGCTCACCATTGCCATGTTGATGAGCAACACGGTCAAAGCAGCGCGCATGCGCCGCGGTCTTCACGCTCCGGTAACCGTTGCGTCTCCGCGTTAATCTCCGATGCTGATCATTGGTCTGACCGGAGGAATCGCTAGCGGTAAATCCGTAGTCGCGCGAATGCTGCAGCAAATGGGCTGCGCGGTAATCGAAGCGGACCTCGTCGCCCACGAATTGCTCAAATCGTCGAATCCTGTCTCGCAAAAAATCGTCGCAGAATTTGGGCGGGAAATTCTCGGCGCGAATGGCGAAATTGACCGCGCGAAACTCGGCGAAATCGTTTTCGCCGACCCGCAAAAGTTGTCGCGTCTCAACGCGCTTACGCACCCGCACGTACTCCAGGAAATCGCCAGACACCTTGCGGATTTGGCGCAGAAAGGCGCCGCCATCGCCATCGTCGTCGCCGCGTTGCACGTCGAGACGGGTTACTACAAGACTTTCGATCGCCTGGCGGTCGCATGGTGTACGCGCGACCAGCAACTTGCGCGGCTGATGAATCGCGGTTGCAGCCGCGACCAAGCTGAACGCCGCATCTCTTCACAACTCCCGCTCGATGAAAAGCGCGCCCTCGCCGACGATGTTGTCGATTGCTCGCAAACCATCGAACACACGCAGCAGCAGGTGCGCGAATTATTCGCGCGCTGGAAGCATCTCGCCGAAGAATAGAAGACCGATGCAGCCAATATTCGCGCGGCGTTTTAGGCCGCGTTCCATTCCCGGCGGATGCGCTCGCGTTCTGCTTCACTCAGCGTGAACCACGATTCGGCAATGTCGCGCACTTTTTCCAGGGAGCTTTGCATCTCGGCGTGTTTTTCTTCCATCAATTCGCGCGAAGCATCGGGCGGCACATAAATCAGCGGCGCAATCACGGCAATCGCGCGTGTGAAGAGATGCGGAACTTGGAATAAGTCCCACGATTTCTCAAACGTCGTGGCGCGCTCCAATCCCACATGGAACATGAAAATTGGCTGGCCTGTCTTGCGCGCCAGCATCACCGGGCCGGGCTTGGCCACGTAGCGCGGCCCGCGCGGGCCGTCAATCGTGAACGCCACGTCGTGCCCTTCCTTGAGCCGCTGGGCCATCACTACGAGGCCCTTCAATCCGCCGCGCGACGAACTTCCCTGCGCCGTGCCAAATCCCAGACGCTCGATAACTTTTCGCGTCCACTGGCCGTCAAAATTCGTGGTATTCATCACCACCACGCCCCGATTTCGCCACCACCACGTCGCTGAAAATATCGAGCGGTGCCAGAAAGTCCCAATTAAATGCTCGCCGCGGTCGTAGGCGCGCTGTGCGTGCTGCCAGCCAAGGATTTCGAAGCGCATGGTCGGGCCAATCGCGCGGATCGCCGCGTATACCGCCCACGCAATCAGCGGAATCTGCGTTCTTCGCCATCGCGAAAGCTCCGGCAATCGCGTGTCGAAGTGGATGCTGACCGATTCCTCCGGCGAATCCGCCGGCTTTGTGGCTGGCTCGCTCATCGCGGTATAGTATAGCAATCGAAAATGGCTCGCTTCAGCGAAGGTGGCATGCGCGTGGGTAAACGGGCGAAGCGGCGCGCAGCGTGTTGCTTTTTCGCCTGTTTATTCCTGTCTTTTTGCGGAATCCTTTCTGCGCAATCTCCGCCGCAGCTTCCCCCATCCGCTTTTCTTGGACAAATTATCGGCGACGATATTTCCGTAATCGGTCCGTCAAGCGCCGTCAATGAAGGCGGCGGGCAAGCCATTGCGTTCAGCAACGGCAGCGTCATCGTCGTTCATTCCGGCAAAGCGCGCGTTGATTTTTCCGGCGGAGGCGCGCTGGACGTTTGCGGCCCGGCGAAATTCACGATTCTTTCTTCCGGTGAAGCGCTTACTGTGGCGCTCAGTTTTGGGCGCGTGAATCTGCGTTTCGACGCGACGCGCCCGATCACAATTTACACGCCCATGATTCTCGCCACCCCGCTGTCGATTAGCGAGCAGCCGCGGAACGCAACCGTGGGGCTGACCGACGCGGGCGCGATGTGCGTCCTTGCAACGCATGGCGCGGTTCGCCTGCAGAATCAGCTCAGCGGCGAATCCGTCATCGTCCCGCAGCCGAGCGAAGTGCTCTGGCAAGGCGCCTCGTTCGGGAATTTGCCGGCTGCAGCAGGGCAATGCCGCTGCGATTTTGATGAGTCTGTCGCGAAGAATGCAAATTCTGCCCCGCCACTAAGTGCATCTTCCGCATCGAAGGCCACTCGGCCAAATCAGATTCCGCCGCTTTCAACGCGACCTTTGCAGGGGCCACGCCAAATCACTCACGCGACGGGCGCGCCATCTTTGCCCGTTTCGCGTCAAACGCAATCTGCTTCGCCGCAAAAATCTGCCGAGTCAGAATTGGCGCCAATCGCCACGCCTCTTCAGCGCATTGTGCCGCCGTCCACGGCGACTGCCACATCCCAGCCCGTCTTGAAAATCACGCTTCCGCCCATTAGCTACGACGTGAAAAGCGGCATTCAAGCGACCGAGCCTTTGAGCGTCGCAACTCTGATGCTTGCTAAAGAGACTGTGGTGCAGCCGCAGTGGATATTTCATGGAACGGTGATCGCACCGGCACAACGCGACCATTCCGCTCTCGTTGGCGCAACTTCCGCTGAATTGGCGACGCGCATGGCAAAATCCCAGAAGGAAACCTTCTGGGCGAAATTGCGGAATTTCTTTTTTGGACGGAGAGCGCCGTGTGAAGGCGTGGGCTGCGGCTAGTTCAGCGAAGAACTACATCCCTTCATAATTCGGGCCGCCGCCCCCTTCGGGTGGAACCCAATCCACGATCTGATATGGATCGGCGATGTCGCAGGTTTTGCAATGTACGCAATTCGAGGCATTGATTTTCAGTTTCGGCTGGCCGCTTTCGAGAACCATTTCGTACACCGCCGCTGGGCAATAATACTGGCACGGATTTCCGTACTCGCGCACGCAGCGGTCCGCGCAAATGCTCGGCTCGCGTACGATTAAATGGCAAGGCTGATCTTCTTCGTGCCGCGTTCCCGAGTGATACACATCCGTGAGCCGGTCGAATGTAAGCACGCCATCGCCTTTGAATCGCGTGGACTGATCAACAATTTCGCGCGGACGATTCAGCTTCCGAAAATCTTCATAGCCCGGCGGGCAGCGCATAGAATCCACCAATCCGCGCCCGCCAGTGACAAATTGCATTCCTGCATGGAAAAGCCCGGGCCACAGTCCGTCGTGAAAGCCTTGATGAAAATTGCGCACCGCCCACAATTCTTTTTTCACCCAGCTCGCTTCCAGTCTTTTCTGAAATGCGCTGAGCGACTGCGCGGAATTGTCGCCCGCCGCCAGCGATTCATAAATCGTTTCTGCCGCCAGCATTCCGCTCTTGATCGCGGTATGAATTCCTTTAAGCCGCTGCGCGTTTAGCAAGCTCGCGGAATCTCCGATAATCAGGCCGCCTTTCACGTAAGAGCGCGGCATCGAATACCAGCCGCCATACGGCACAGTTTTTGCGCCATAGCGCACCAGCTTTCCGCCTTCGAGAATTCGCCGCACGAATGGATGCGTCTTGAATTTCTGAAATGCCTCATGCGGATCGAACAGCGAATCCTTGTACTCGAGTCCAACGACCATTCCCAGGGACACGCGATGGTCGCGCATTCCATAGACCCAGCCGCCGCCATATTTGTGAGAATCCAGCGGCCAGCCGAGCGTGTGCGCCACAAAGCCAGTTTCGATGCGCTCCGGCTGCACGTCCCACAATTCTTTGATTCCGATTCCGTAGACCTGCGGATTCAATCCGTCCAGATGAAAATGATTCACCAAGGTTTTTGTCAGCGAGCCTCGCGGGCCTTCCGCGAGCACCGTGATTTTCGAGCGCAGTTCGTATCCCGGCGTGAAGTTGTCCTTCGGCTTGCCGTTTTTGTCGACGCCTTTGTCATCGGTGATGACGCCGGCGATTCCGTCGCCTTCATAAATCAGCGAGGCGCCTGCGAATTGCGTGAATACGTTGACCCCAGATTTTTCCACCAGGCCGCCCAGCCACTTCACCAGGCGGTTGAGCGAAACGACATAATTTCCGTGATTTTGCAACGGCGGCGGCGTGACCGGCAATTTCCACGCGCGGCTGGCGGTCAGAAAATATGCCGCGTCTCCGGTCACTGGAGTGTCCAGCGGGGCGGATTTTTCGAAATCCGGAACTAATTCGCGCAGCGCGCAGGGGTCCAGTATTGCGCCGGAAAGCTGATGGGCCCCCAGTTCTCGCGCTTTTTCCAGAACGTAGACATTCTCAGCGGAGAGCGCGGGGGATTTCCCGGCGGCATTATGCTGTTCGATGAGGCGGGACAGATGCAGCGCGCACGCCAGACCTGCGGGCCCAGCGCCAACAATCAGGACATCCGCTTCCAGCGTTTCGCGATCGACAGGCATGAACGTTCATTGTAGCAGAACGCTTTGTGGCAACGTTCCATGACTGCCCGTGCGGTTCGCTCTCCGCCATCCGCTCCGTGGCTATGCGGGTGCGTTTTTTTCGACGGCTTCGGTGAGCGCCGGAACAATCTCGAAGAGGTCGCCGACAACGCCATAATCGGCGATTTCAAAAATTGGCGCATTTTGATCTTTGTTGATAGCCACGATGCAGCGCGAGCCTTTCATGCCCACCACGTGCTGAATCGCGCCACTGATCCCCAGCGCCAGATAAAGCTTTGGCGAAACGGTTTGGCCAGAGCTGCCGATTTGCCGCTCCATGGGCAGCCAGCCTTCGTCGCAAATGGGGCGCGACGCGGAGAGTTCAGCGCCGAGCGCTTTGGCAAGTTTTTCCGCGAGCGGAATATTTTCCGGCGCTTTGATGCCGCGGCCGATGGAAACCAGAATCGGCGCTTGCGTCAAATCTACGGCTTGCTTTGCTTCGCGGAAGAGTTCGAGCGGCTTGGTGCGAATCTGTTCAGCCTGTAACTCCAAGCTAGCTGGCTTTACAGGCGCTTTGCCGCCCCGGTTTTTCGCGGCCATATCCGCTCGAAAGGCGCCGGCCTGGAATGATGCGATCCACGGCGGCTCGCCCTGAAAAACCACGTCGGCGGCGGTGCGCCCTTGAAACATTTGGCGCACAAAAATCAGCTTGCCATTTTCGTAGCGATAGCCGACGCAATCGCCAATCATTCCTTTGTTCATCGACGCGGCAAGTTTTGGCGCGAAATCACGCACCTGATAAGTATGCGGCAGAATCACCAAATCAGGTTTGGCCTGCTCGATCACCTGTTTGAGTGCGATGGAATAACCGTCGGGCGTGTATTTTTCGAGCAGCGCGTTCTCCGCCAAAATTACTTCGTCCAACTGATAGCCCGCGAGTTCATCGGCGAGCGGCGCGACGCCCTGGCCAATCACCAATCCGGTCACAGAAGCTTTTGCCTGCCCGGCAATTTGCTGCGTGGCGGTCAAAGCCTCGAAGCTCACTTTGTTCCACTTTCCGTCGCGTTGCTCAGTAATCAGTAGAATTTTCACGGTGTTCCGCCGAGGCTAAAGCACCCGCGCTTCGTGCTGCAATTTTTCCACCAGCTTGGCCGCGATTTCTTTTGGTGAGCCGGCGATGAATTCGGTTTTTTTCGTTTTCTGCGGGACGTAAATCCGCTCCACTTTTTGCGTTGGCGAAGATTGCACCGCGAGCGATTCACGCGGCACACTGGCAATTTCTTTTTTCTTCGCGGCCATGATGCCTTTGAGCGTCGCATAGCGCGGCTTGTTGATGCCGGACTGAATGGTCAGCACGGCGGGCAAAGGCAATTCCACCCACTGGAACCACCCCGCCTCGAGTTCGCGCTTGAGGCGCAGATGATCGCCCTGCAATTCAATGGACATGATGATGGTTGCATGAGGGCGGCCAAGCAATTCCGCGAGCAGCACGCCGGTTTGGCCGAAGCCGTGGTCCTCGCTCTGCAGGCCGGTCAAAATCAAATCGAAATTTTCTTTTTGAATTGCGGCCGCGAGCGAGCGCGCCGAGGCGAGAGGGTCGAGGCCATGAAATTTGTCGTCCACCACGTGAATGCCGCGATCCGCGCCCTTGGCCAGCGCCTCTTTAACGGTTTGCTTGGCGCGCTCTGGACCCATCGAAATGGCCACCGCTTCTCCGCCATGCTTTTCCTTGAGGCGCAGCGCTTCTTCGAGCGCGAAGCTGTCCGGCTCGTTCGTTTCAAAGCTGATATCCGTCTCGCGAATCCACGAGCCGCTCGCATCAATCACCAGCGGCGCATCCTTCGCCGGAACCTGTTTCACGCAAACGCCAATTTTCAACGACAGCCTCCTGCAAACGTTCTATCGCAGACTCGCGCCGCAGAATCAGAACCGCTCAGCGGCCATCCCAGAGTTTGAATACCAAAGACGCGTTAGTGCCGCCAAAGCCGAACGAATTCGAGAGCGCGTACTGCACGTTCGCTTTGCGCGCTTGATTCGGAATGTAATCGAGATCGCACGCCGGATCGGGATTTTCGTAATTGATGGTCGGTGGCAACACCTGATCGCGCAGCGCCAGAACGCAGATGCCTGCTTCCAGGCCGCCTGCGCCGCCCAGCACGTGCCCGGTCATTGATTTCGTCGAGCTGACTGGAATTTTTTTCGCGTCTTCGCCGAAAGTGCGCTTAATCGCCAGCGTCTCGAGCGCGTCGCCAATGGGCGTCGAAGTGCCGTGCGCGTTCACGTAGCCGACTTGCTCCGGCGCGATTCCCGCGTCATGGAGCGACGCGCGCATCACGCGATAGGCGCCGTCGCCGTCTTCGGACGGCTGGGTCATGTGATAGGCGTCCGCGGACATCCCGTAGCCGACAATTTCCGCCAGGATTTTCGCGCCGCGGCGCTGCGCATGTTCGAGCGATTCGAGAATGAGCATGCCCGAGCCTTCGCCCATCACGAATCCATCGCGCTGCGCGTCGAATGGACGGCTGGCTCGCGTCGGTTCGTCGTTGCGCGTGGAAAGTGCTTTCATTGCCGCAAAGCCGCCGATGCCCATGGGCGTGATGGCCGCTTCGGAACCGCCGGCAAGCATCACTTCTGCGTCGCAGCGCTGGATAATCTTGAAAGCATCGCCAATGGCATGCGCGGAAGCTGAGCACGCCGTCGCCGTCGCGGAATTCGGCCCTTTCGCGCCCAGACGAATGGAAACTTGGCCGGCCGCCAGATTGATAATCGCGGAAGGAATGAAAAACGGCGAGATTTTGCCGGGGCCGCCGTGAATCAGCTTGCTGTGCTCACGCTCGATGACGTCGAATCCGCCGATGCCGGAAGCAATGTAAACACCGGTCGCGTCGGCATTCTCATTGGTGATTTGCAGGCCGGCCATTTTTACGGCAAAGTCGGTAGCGGCGATGGCCAGGTGAATAAATCGGGCCATCTTTTTTACTTCTTTTTTCTCGATCCATTGAAAAGGATCGAAGCCCTTCACTTCGCCGGCAAAGGTGCAGTCGAATCCGCTGACGTCAAATTGGGTAATCGGCGCAATGCCGCTCTTGCCGGCAACGAGATTTTCCCACACTTCCTCGGTGCCAATGCCGCAGGCGCAGACGAGTCCGACTCCCGTAACGACAACTCGGCGTTTCAATCGGGAACTTTTCTCCTCGCGAAAGCCCAAGCCCGGAATTACTTCTTTGCCTGAGCGTGCTTATCGATGTAGGCGATGGCGTCCTTCACCGTAGCGATCTTTTCCGCGTCCTCATCGGGGATTTCGATGCCGAACGCCTCTTCGAAGGCCATCACCAGTTCGACGATGTCGAGCGAGTCCGCGCCCAGATCGTCCACAAACGAAGCCGTCGGCGTCACCTCGCCCTCGTCCACACCGAGTTGTTCGACGATAATCTGCTTCACGCGTTCTTCAACGCTGGCCATGCTCTTTCTTCCTCCGCTTTCGACGTTCGATTTTTAGTGCAATTCTCCGGCGGCTTCTCCGGTTTGCTGAACCTGTTCATTCTAAGCGGCGCGCCAAATCAGGTCAACAACCCGTTCGCTGGGAAGGGGGTCTCTGCTCTGAACCAGGCGTTTCATTCAAGTTATGCCGCGGTCAGCAGCATGGGCGCGCTTTCAGTGATGACAATAGTGTGCTCGTAATGCGCGGACAGACCGCCATCCGCTGTTTTCACCGTCCAGCCATCACCGCTGTCTATTGGCTGGCCCGAGCCCACGGCAATAATCGGCTCAACGGTGAGCACCATTCCTGCGGTCAAGCGCCTACGCGCATGAGGATCATCGAAATTTGGCACGCTGGGCTCTTCATGAATGGTGTGGCCGATGCCGTGGCCGCCCAGTTCGCGAATCACGTTGAAACCGTTTTGGCGCACTTCCTGCTCGACGGCGCGCCCGATTTCGTTGACGCGGTGACGCGCACGCGCAAACCGCATCGCCTTGCGAAACGCGCTCTCCGCGCAGTTCATCAATCGCCGCGCTTCATCGGACACCGGCTCAATCGGCACGGTGAGTGCCGCGTCGGCCATGTAGCCGTTTTTTTCGAAGGTCACATCGAGCTTCACCAAATCGCCCGCACACAGTTTGCGCGCATTCGAAGGAATGCCATGCACAGCTTCGTCGTTCAGGCTGATTAAAACGTCGCCGGGAAATCCATAGACGATTCGCGGCGCCGAGAGCGCGCCATTCTCGCGCATAACTTTACCACCAATTTGCGCCAGTTCACCAGTAGTCACGCCCGCGCGCACCTTTGCGGACATTGCTTCAAGCGCAAGGCGCACAATGCGGCCGACTTCTTTTAATGCGAGCAGCTCTTTGTAACTCTTAATAGACATGCATCTGCTGTCGCGACTTTTGCTTGGACGAAAAACAAATTGCCGAGCAATGGTCCACTTTGACGCTCAAAGATCCCTTCGCGCAACGGCCCAGGAGCGCAGAACCATTCTACAGCATTGCTTTTCGATCTGCTGTGACTAGGCCGTCTTCGCGCCGGCTCTGCGAAGGATGGCCATCATCGGGCACCAATTGGTGAAGGCCGATTGGAACAGGTTGAGCCCGACGAACGCGGTAAAGAGGTACCAATACGGGCTGACCCAGTATCCCAAGGCTAAAGAGACTAAGACAAAAGCGCCAGCGATGAGTCTCAGATAACGTTCTAGCGTCATGATGTTGCCTCCTATTTCAATCTGCGGTGGAATGGCGATTTCCGCCGGCTGCTGCAATGCGTGCGGCGGTGCTGCGTTCACTCAGGTAATAAAGAACCGGAATAGCCATTTGCGAGAGCGCCGTGGCGGCGACTGCTCCGGCCATCAGCGAAATCGCCAGGCCCTGAAAAATCGGGTCGGACAGAATCACGCTTGCGCCAACGACCACGGCGGCGGCGGTGAGCAGGATGGGCCGGAAGCGCACCGCGCCGGCGTCGACGACCGCTTCTTCGAGCGACATTCCATTCGCGCGGCGGAGTTCAATGAAATCAACAAGAATGATCGAATTGCGCACAATGATCCCGGCGCCAGCGATAAAGCCGATCATGGAAGTTGCGGTGAAGAACGCCCCCAACATTGCGTGCGCAGGCAGGATGCCGACAAGCGTTAACGGGATGGGCGCCATGATTACGAAGGGCGTTTTGAACGAGCGGAACCATCCCACCACCAGCACGTAAATGAGCACCAGTACTGCGGCGAACGCCAGGCCAAGGTCGCGGAAAACTTCCACGGTGATCTGCCATTCGCCATCCCATTTCATGGAATAACGATCGGTGCGCTCCGGAAGCGTGGTGCCGAAATACTGCTTCAAATCATAGCCGCCTGGCGTTTGGATTCTGCCGATCGCGTCGCGCATCTTGAGAATCGCGTAGACGGGACTTTCGATCTGGCCGGCCACGTCGCCGGTGACATAGACGACGGGACGCAAGTTTTTGCGATAAATGCTCTGGTCAATCGTGGTCTCGTGGACGTCAGTGACTTCGCGAAGGGAAACTTCGCCGCCGGAGGGAGTGGGCAGTTTCAGATTTTCGAGGCCTTCGATGCTGGAGCGATCCGCGCGCGCCAGACGCACTTCGATGGGCACGTCTTCGCGAGCGGCGGGGTCGTGCAGAAGGCCGGCAGATGCTCCGCCCAAGGCGATCTGGACGGTGCGCGTGACGTCCGCCGCAGAAATGCCGTGGAGCGCAGCCTTGTCGAGATCAACCTTCAGATCAAATTTCTTCTGGGGATCTTCCACGTACCAGTCAACGTCCACGACGCCGGGCGTCTGCTGAAATATTGTTTTGATTTTCGCGGCGATTTCGGTCTGCGTTTTGTAGTCCGGCCCGTAGACTTCGGCGACGAGAGTTTCGAGCACAGGCGGCCCAGGAGGAACTTCGGCGACTTTGATGCGCGCGCCAAAGCGAGCGGCGATTTTGTCCAACTCTGGGCGCAATCTGCGCGCGACGTCGTGACTCTGCGCTTTGCGATCGTGACGGGAACGCAGGTTCACCTGAATATCCGCCTGGTTGGGCTGGCTGCGAAGAAAATAATGCCGGACCAGCCCGTTGAAGTTGTACGGTCCCGAAGTGCCGGCGTAGATTTCGTAGTTGGTGACCTCCGGTTGCGTGCCAATGTAATTTCCCAGTGCCTGCGCTACGCGGGCGGTTTGTTCGAGCGTGGTTCCGTCCGGCATGTCGATAATCACCTGAAATTCGCTCTTGTTATCGAAGGGCAGCATTTTTACTTGCACCCACTTCAGCGGGAAGAGTGCGACAGCCGCAAGCAGCAGCACCAGCACGGTGGAAAGAAAGGCCCATCTTCGCGACGGCTTCTGAATTAGCGGGACCATCAGCCGGCGATAAAGACGCATGGTCCAGCCCTCTGATTCGTGCGCGAATTTCGGAGTTCCAGCATGATGGCCGAGCAAGCGTAAAGCAGCCCAGGGCGATACCACAAAGGCGACGATAAGCGAAAAAACCATAGCCGCAGAGGCGCCCACCGGTATCGGACGCATATACGGCCCCATAAGGCCTCGCACAAAGGCCATTGGCAGGATGGCTGCAATCACCGCAAATGTGGCGAGAATGGTGGGGTTGCCAACTTCGTCCACAGCCTCGACCGCAACATCTGCCAGCGGACGGCCGCGGTTCTCCGCCAGCCGGAAGTGCCGCACTATGTTTTCGATGACAACAATCGCGTCGTCCACCAGGATGCCGATGGAAAAAATCAGCGCGAAAAGGGTCACGCGGTTCAGCGTGTAGCCATAGAGATAGAAAATGGCAAGCGTCAGCGCAAGCGTCACGGGAATGGCCAGAAGCACGACGCCCGATTCGCGCCAGCCCAGCGCCAAGGCGATCAATAAAGTGACAGAAAGCGTGGCAATGAGCAGGTGCTCCAGCAATTCGTCGGATTTGTCTTTGGCGGTGGCACCGTAATCTCGCGTCACGCTAACGTGCAAGTCGTTTGGCAGCATGTTGCCGCGAAGCGAGTCAAGTTTCTTGAGAACATTTTCAGCGATGACTGTGGCGTTCGACCCTTTGCGCTTGGCCAACGTGATGGTCACCGCCGGATAATCCGCATTGGCGATGCTGCCGCTCGCGCCCTCGGCTTTTGCGAACATCACGTAGTTCTTTGGTTCCGCGGGGCCGTCAACGATCTTCTCAGCCACGTCCCGCAGGTAGATGGGCCGGGCCGCGTGCACTCCGACGACGACTTGCTGTAAATCTTCCGCGCTCTTGAAGAAATTGCCGGCTTCGACCTGGAATTCCTGATTATTGCGGGAGAAGCTGCCGGCGTGGCCGCGGGTGTCGGAGGCGCCTAGCTGCGCAACAACGGCCCCGGGCGTCAGTCCATAAGCTGCGAGCCGCTCGGTATCCAGCACAACGCGCAGTTCGCGTGACTGCCCGCCGATGATGGTGGTCTCGGAAATGTCGTTGAGCTGCTTCAGCGAACGGTCGAGCTCGTCCGCGATTTGCCGCAATTGGTAGGCGTTGTAGTCCTTACCCCAGAGCGTGAGCGCGAAGATCGGCACATCGTCGATCGACCGGACCTTGATGAGAGGTTGCGAGACGCCCTGGGGTATGCGGTCGAAGTTCGAATAGAGCTTGTTGTAGGTTTTGACGATGGCGTCGTCCTGATTGGTGCCGACATAAAAGCGAACGATGAGCATGCTCACGCCGGGATGGCTGATGGAGTAGACGTACTCGACGCCCGGTATTTCGCGAATCAATTTTTCCATGGGCACGGTCGCGCGCTGCTCCACTTCTTGGGCTGAGACGCCGGGCATTTGGACAAACACGTCCAGCATGGGAACGATGATTTGCGGCTCTTCTTCGCGTGGCGTTTGCAGAATGCTGAAAAAGCCCAAAAGAAGAACGCCGACGATGAACAGCGGCGTCAGCTTTGAATCGATGAAGCTGTGCGCGATGCGGCCCGCCAGGCGCAGGGCGCGGGGCGAATTGGCTGTAGTGCTGGCTGGGTTGCTCATGGCTGCGCTGCGATTCGTTTTCCGCCGAGTTCACGCCCGCCTGCCGCAGCAACAACGCTTTCGCCGGCTTGCAATCCGGAAAGAACTTCAACGTCCGGCCCGTTGGTCTGGCCCAGGGTGACGTAACGCAATTCAGCAATCTGACCGGCTCCGAGCACGTAAATTCCTTGCAGATTTCCGCGCTCAATTATCGAGGTTCGCGGAATCAGCAACGCCTCGCGCTCACCACGCAGGAAATTTGCGCGCCCAAAAACGCCGGAGCGGAGCCGCGAGTCGGCCGGCAATTCGATTTTCACCAGGAAGCTGCGGCTGGCCGGATCGGCCGCGGGGACAATTTGCACCACTTTGCCGGAGAGCGCTGGATTTTCAAGTGCGTCGATGGTCACCGCAACGGTTTGTCCCATGTGGACGAGGCGAATATCGCTCTCGTCGACGCTTACTTCCAGGCGATAACTTCGCGTGTCTTCCATCGCAAAGAGAGGCATGCCCGGAGAGGCCAGCGTGCCTGCGTCGGCCATTTTTTGCGTCACGATGCCGGAAAAGGGTGCGCGAATGATTGTGTAGCCAAGCGCGGTGCGAGCCTGCTCCAGTGCGGCCGTCGCTTGCGACTGTTGCGCCTGCGCGATCGCGCGCTGCGCCTGCGCCGATTGATAGCGGGCGTTGATTTGGTCGAATTCCTGCGGGCTGACGGATTTTTTTTCGTACAGTTGTTGGTAACGCTTCAGCGTGGCCGCAGCGAGCGCAAGCTCAGAATCCGCGGCAGTCACTCCGTTTTGCGCAGCGGTTACGGCAGCTTCGGCCTGCTGCATGGCGGCACGCAGCTGGGCATCGTCGACGACGGCGAGGATTTGGCCTCGTTTCACGAGATCGCCTTCATGCGCGCGAATTTCGACGATGTTGCCCATCATTTGGCTAGAAATTTGGCTGGTCTGATCGGGCTGCACGGTGCCAACAACTCGCAACCAGTCGGGCACGCGCGTTTCTTGCGCAACAGTCACCGGAACGTTGCTCACCGTTTCGAGCGGAGCCGCCTTTGCGCCGCGCTCGCTGCTACAGCCTGTAAGCACAGTGCTCAAGGCGGCCAGCAATATGCACAGCAAGATAGTATTTGCGTAAGTTTTGCGACTCATGGTGTCACCACGGGAGATTGAGGATTTAATGTGCCGGTGGCCAGTTGCAGATTGGCGTAACTGGTTTGATAGCGATAAATGGCGTTCCAATAATCCGTCTGGCTGCGTCGCGCAGCTTCTTCCGCAACAAGCAGATCGCTGATCGTTGAAAGGCCGGAGTCGTAGCGGTTCTGATTAATACGCAGGCTTTCTTGCGATTCGGCGATTGCAGCGCGAGCCACTTCGAGCTGCCTTTGCGCCGCGTCCATTTGATAGTACGCTCGCCGCACTTCCAGCCGAACGGCGTCGTTCGCCATGTCCTTCGCGGCGGCGACTTTGTCTTGCATGGCGCGCTCATGGGCGAGCTGGGCGCGCTTTGCTCCGCCCTGGAAAAGGTCGAATTGCACTTCGATTCCAGCGAGCCAATTATTTCCGCCACCGCCGGCGAGAAACGTTGGGTTATCAGCCTCCCAGTCTCCGAATGCGCTGACGCGCGGCCCGAAGGATGACTTTGCGATGAGCACGTTTTGATGTTGCGCTGACTCTTCGGAGCGAATCTGTTTCAAGTCCGGACGCGTCTCGAGCGCTTGCTTCTCGGCCTCTTCCATGGAAACCGCAGGCAGAGTTTTCTCAGCCAGCGTGCCCGTTAGGTCAAATTTGGTTTCCGCGGGCAGTCCCATGGAAATGCTCAACTGCGCCTGCGCCAGCGCCAGATCGTTCTGAGCGCCGATGAGTTCCTGCTGCCTTGTAGCCATTCGCACCTGCGCGCTCAGCAAATCGGACTTCACGACGATGCCGCTTTCATAGCGATTTTTGCTTTGCTCGAGGATGGCTTGAGCGGTTTTCAACGCTTGCTCGGCGACATCGAGTTGCTTTTCACCGAGCAGCACGGAGTAGTAGGAATCGATGATCTGAAAAACAATCTGCTGATCAGTGCGTTCAAGCTGATTTCCGGCAGCGTCTTTCACCCGCTGGGCGCGAACGACGCCACGCCAGTTCGCCAGCGAATCGAACAAATTCCACGTTCCGCCGAATTGCGTCGCGAAATTGCCGATGGGAGGCGGCGTGTTCAGGCTGTTCAGCGCGAAATCCGCGGCGGCGAATCGCTGCTGGCGCAATCTGCTGCCGAAGACGTATACCGGATCGTTGCCGCGCGTAGCAGTTTCGGAAAAAGTGGCGTGCGGCAAAAGAAAGGATCGCGCCTCGCTCACATACGCGGCAGCGGCGCTGGTATCCGCGAGCGCTGCTTTGCGCTGAGGATTTTTCTCCAGCGCAATTTTGACGGCTTGTCCGAGAGAAAGCGGAGCCGGCTGCTGCTGAGCGGAGACCAATTCAGGAACGCACAGCACAACCGCGAAAATCATCAACGCGTATCCCGCAAATCGAAATGAGCCATTGATTCGCGAAAGAAGCTTTGGCAATCCGCTTTTCATTTTTGTGGGTTGTTGTGGTCCGCGCATTTTCATAAGAAACTCATCCATTCACGGTTGCCGTCGTTGGAGCAAGCCACGCCGTTTTCTCTTCGACAATTTCGTAGCTCGTCTCCAGATGCGCGGTATGTTTGACCATCGCGGATACCGCGCAGTATTTCTCGTCGGAAAGGAGTATGGCCTGTTCGATGGCGCGAGAATTTATTTCGACCCCGGTGACCACATGGTGGATACGCACCGCCGTGAAAACCTGCGGCGGGCGCTCCGCCTGGTCAGCTTCGACGCGGACCTCGTAGCCGGTAACTTTTTGGTGGTACTTCTGCCGAAGAATGGTGATGACGTCGAAAGCAGTACATCCCGCGAGCGCTGCAGCCATTAGCTCAATTGGTTTTGGGCCGGTGCCTCCGGCGGCATCGTCGAGAATCAGACAGTGCTCGCTTCCGGCCGTCGCGACGAACTGCCGCTCCGCTTTTAGAGGCTGAGTGAGCAGAACCTTAGCGGTGATCATTTGCGTCTCTCCACGAAGAATCGAGTTCACGCGAATAAATGCAAAGGAAGGAGTTTTGTTACAGGGGAATCTGCAAATTCTTTTTGCGCCTCAGTCTTTGGAAACGGGTTCGGCGGGCGGGCGAGTGCCTGTGTCCAGATTTTTATCGGTTTTCGTGTTTCGTCGCGCCGCGACGTTGTTTGCTTGCGACTGTCAAGTCGGCACGCCGAGCCGTGGAAGCACCCACCTGAGCAAAACGAAATACGCCAGAAGCGCGATTAAAAATTCCAGAATGTTGATCATTTTGCACCAGCGCTTGTCTCTGGAACTACCAGGACCGCCGAATCCGCGTGCCGCACCACGCGCTCGGTAGTGCTGCCCAGTATAGTGAATTCAAAGAGCCGATGATGCTGGGCGCCGAGCGCAATCAAATCAACCGCGTGCTCGCGCGCGGCCCGCAGGATCTGCTCCGCGGCATTGCCTTGGCGGACAACCTCCACCAAATCGCAACGGCTGCGCACTTCTGACGGCACCCATTGGCAGAGTTGCTCTCGCGTTGATTTAAGATTAGCGTTTCCACCCTCCACAGCGTGCATGATCACGAACTGCGCTCCGAAAGAATGCGCTATTTCAGCAGAGGTTCGCAAGCATCCGCTCGCGGCGTCGGTAAAGTTGACTGGACACAGAATCCGAGAAATTCTCGGCGTCATTTGCTCGGCTTCCCGGGCTCTTATCACGAGCGTTGGCGTCAGTGATGAGCGCACCACGTTTTCTGCCACAGAACCCAAACGCAGGCGAGTAATTCCGCTCCTCCCGTGGCTGCCCATAACGATAAGGTCCGGTTTTCGAGACGCGGCATGTTCCAATATTTTTTCGACGGGATGCCCTTCCAAAACGGCAATTTCTGTGGCGAGTTTCGCGTCCAGCGTTTCCCGGGCCAGCTTCGCGAGGCTATCGGTCAGCATCGCGCGCTGTTGCTGGACCGTTCCTTCCAATTCCGCCACCTGCGACGGCAGAAAGTACGGCGGGTATTCGGACCATGCTGCATGCAGAAGCTCCAGTTTTGCGTGGTAGACCTCCGCAAACATGCCCGCCCAGTTCAGCACGGTTCGCGATGCCGCGCTCAGGTCCAGCGGGCATAAGATCGTTTTTGGCGCGAAGGCTCCTCGTACCTCTGGCATTTTTGTGCCTCTGGCAGTCCCAAGTCTTCGGGGCCACCCGAATGAATGCAGACGCGCGGAATCTGTTACAAAAAAAAAATGGAAACCTGTGTGTGCAGAGGCGACAACGCTAAGTAGAAGTTACCCCGTTTGATTCGCGACTGGAGATATTTGCCAGAGCATCGTGGAATTCGGAGAGCAGTTCGCGCCTGAGCTTGGCGGCGACGCGTGCGTCGGGCGGCTCATTTGGCGCCGTGCGGCATTGCTGAATCGTCCGTTCCAAGCTGGATAGAAAAGCTTTGCAAGGTTCGCAACCCTGCATATGCTTTTCCAATTCTTCGCAGAGCGAATCGTCGAGTTCGTCATCAAGATAGTTGGAAATTTCGGCGAACATTTGTTTGCAGCGCCGTCCGCCCGGCATTGCGTCAGAGGCAATTTGTGGCGCACCGCGCGGCATCGCCTGCTGAACGCTATGCAGATCCTGCTTCGCTAGCTCCTTTCGCACGAACAGCCGCGCCCGGTGCAGCCGCACACGGATGGTTCCGAGACGAAGCCCGGTGATTTCAGCCACCTCCGCATCGGAAAGCTCTTCCATATCATGCAGCACCAGAATCAGCCGGTAGTTTGATGGCAGTTTTTGCACCGCCGCGCGAAGGCGCTTCGCGTTTTCGCGACGCAGCAGACTGTCCTCCGGGGTCCCCGCAGCGTTTCCCGACAGGCTTTGTAATTCCCTGCGGTCGGGCATCAATTCTTCGAGGGAGAGATTTGCCTTGGGAGCAAATTTGCTCTTGCGACGGCTCATTAAGCAGCGGTTCTTGGCGACTTTGTAGAGCCAGACCATGAGCGCTTTGGGGCTGTCGAACTTCGGTAGATTAGGAATCGATTTGACCAGCACGTCCTGCATGGTATCTTCGGCATCTTGCCGCTGGCCGCAGACTTTCATGCTGAACGAAAAGACGGTGTTTTGCAGCAGCGCAAGCGCTTCCTCCAGCGATTTCGCGTCTTTGCGGTGCACCAGTTCGATGGCGCGCTCAATCTCGGGTCGCACCGCTTAAATGTAGCATGTCTAGCCAGCCTCGGCATGGCAGGCTCCGCGCGGCTGTGCGTCCCTTCTCGCACCGGGCCGCAATCCTTGTAGCGAGGCTCAATTCTGAGAGCATAAGACGCGGCTTTTCTGCGAGGCCAATCTCTGATAACATTCCAACCATCGTTTCCAGCAGACTTATTGGAGCTCAGAATGGCACTGATTTGCGAAATCTGCGGTAAGAAGCCCAGTTATGGCAACACTGTGAGTCACGCGAATAACCTGCGGCGCCGCCGGTGGAATCCGAATTTGCGGCGAGTGAAAACTGTTGTTGGAGGCGTGCGCAAGCATATTCGCGCGTGTACCGCTTGCATCCGCGCAGGACGCGTACGGAAGGCCGCCTAAACCATCCTCAGAAAATATCTTCACAGTCGAAGGAGTTTTTCCTTGCCGAAAAAGAGGCTGATTCTTGCGGCCATAATAGTGTGCGCAGCGATAACCTCGTGCCGAAATCAACAGGCGCCCAGCAAAAATACCTGGGCGGTTGTTAACGGCGTGGCCATTGATCGCGCGGAGGTGGAGAAGTATTACCGCAGTCGGCAGCAATCGCAGGGCACGCCGCCGAATGGCGAGCTGTCGCACGACGAAGCTCTTTCCATGAAACTCAGTATTCTGGATCAGCTGATTAACAACGAGATTCTCTTCCAGCGCGCCAAGGCGCTGAATTTGGTGGCGTCAGACGCAGACGTCGAAAGCCGCTTCGCGCAATCCAAGAGTTCTTTTACCGAGGATGAATTTCAGAAGAAGCTGCAGGAAAGCGGCCTGACCGTCGATGATCTGAAGAATGAAATCCGGCGCGAACTCTCGATTCAGAAACTGCTTAATCGTGACGTGGTGGCCAAGATTAAGGTGACGGATGCGGATGTCGCCGCCTTCTATCAAAAGAATCAGGCGCAATTCAACGTGGCCGAGCCGCAATTTCATGTGGCGCAAATCGTCGTCACTCCTGGTCCGGATCCCGGAATTCACAATCGTAAAAATGACGATGCGACCACTCTCGAGCAGGCCAAGAAGAAAGTTGAAATGCTGGAATCGCGCCTTGCCGCTGGAACCGATTTCGCGCAACTGGCTATGGACTACTCAGAGGACGCGAACGGGACGAATGGCGGGGATCTCGGCTTCATACCGGAATCCTCGCTAAGCCAGACGGAACCTGCGCTAAAGAACGCGGTGTTGGCGCTGCAGCCGGGACAAGTGAGCAAACCGATACTTCTGAAGGATGGCTATCACATCATCAAGCTGATTGCCAAGGAGCAGGCCGGCCAGCGGCAGCTTTCGGATCCGCAGGTGCAACAGTCCATCCGTCAAACTCTGCAGAATCGGCGCGAGCAGTTGCTTCGCGCTGCCTATTTGAGCATGGCGCGGGACCAGGCCCACGTTGTCAACTATCTGGCGAAAGAGATCGTCGAATCAGCCGGACAATTGCCCGCGGATGAGAGCGCGCATAATCCGTAGGAACTTGCAGCAGAGCGAAATCCTGATTCACGCGATTACGGCCAAGACTTCTCCGGCGTTCACGGGCTGACTTTCCGCAACGGCTACTTTTTCGACGATTCCTTCTTTTGGCGATTTGATTTCGTTTTGCATCTTCATGGCCTCGATGATCAACAGGCCCTGGCCTTGTTCGACTTTGTCTCCATTTTTAACCAAAAGACGCACGATTTTGCCCGGCATTGGAGCGGTGATACTTTGCAGGCCTTGTGCGCCAACTGACCCGCTTCCGCCGCGCCGCCACTGACGCGGATCTTCGTATTCCACAAAATACTCATGACCATCGATGGCGATGCGCACCCCGCCCAGTGCAGGCGCAACGCGCACTTCAAAAACCGCGCCAGCGAGCAGCACGGAAAGAACGCCCGATTCCAGCTCTACAACGTCCGCAGCCACTCCTTGTCCATCGAGGCTGAACTCGGTCCGCGATGTGGCGCGCGTGATTCTTACATTTCGCGTGCGGCTGTTAATTTTCAGCTGAAGATTCATCATTGTTCCAGAGGTTCGGAAACCTGCTCGCGGCGGGCTTGAGTTTTCCAGCGCGAGGTTCGTTCTGGCGAAATCGCAGGCGTATTCTGTGCCTCACTCCTGCGCGCAAACCAGAATCCCGCTGCGAGTGTTGCCGCATCTTCGAGCAGCATTTCGCGTGCGTGCTGTGATTTGCTTGCAACGAGAGCCGCCGCGGGCTTGGTCAGGAACTCGTCAAGCCATTTAGTATGAATTTCGCCGCGCAAGAACTCCGGTGCGGAAAGAATTCTCCGGAACAGGCTTACGTTTGTTTGGATTCCTGTGGCGTAGTATTCATTCAATGCGCGGTTCATGCGAGCGATGGCCTCATCGCGATTGGCTCCCCAGACGATGACTTTGTCCAGCATAGGGTCGTAATCCAAAGGCACAGTCCAGCCCTCATAGACGCCATCGTCCACGCGAATGCCCGGCCCGGACGGTGTGCGGCGCTTCAGGATTTTTCCAGGCGAAGGATAGAAATTATTATCGGGATCCTCGGCATAGATGCGGCATTCCATGGCATGCCCGCGCAATTCTATATTCTCCTGCGCAAATGGGAGCGCATTACCGCATGCGACATGAATTTGCAGCTTTACCAGGTCGAGGGCCGTGACCATCTCCGTTACGGGATGCTCGACCTGCAGACGCGTATTCATTTCGAGGAAATAGAAGTTCCGGCTGGCGTCAACAAGAAATTCCATCGTCCCGGCATTAGCATAATTTCCCGCGCGAGCGAGCTTAACTGCAGCTTCTCCCATAGCACGGCGCAATTCGGGCGTGGCAATGGGCGAGGGAGCCTCTTCGATGACTTTCTGATAGCGCCGCTGCACAGAGCATTCGCGTTCGCCAAGATAAACGATGTGCCCATGATGATCAGCAAGGACTTGAATCTCCACATGGCGCGGACGAATCAAGAATTTCTCGAGGTACAATCTTCCGTCGCCGAATGCATTCGTTGCTTCGGAAGACGCTTCGCGCCACGCCGCCGGCAACTCCACCTCCCTTTCAACCAAGCGCATTCCCTTGCCGCCGCCGCCCGCCACTGCTTTCAAGACAAGGGGAAAGCCGATTTCGTGCGCGATTTCGGCTGCATTTTGGGCGCTCTCAATCGGATCAATTGTGCCCGGCACTGTAGGGACGCCCATTTTTTTCGCAAGCTGCCGCGCGGCAGTCTTTGATCCCAACTGCTCCATAGCACCGGCCGAAGGGCCGATAAAGGTGATGCCTTCGCGCGCACAGGCGCGAGGAAGATCGGGGTTCTCCGCCAGGAAGCCATATCCCGGGTGAACAGCATCGCACTGAGCCAATTTTGCGACTTTCAAGATTTTGTCGATGACTAAATAGCTCTCTCGCGAAGGCGCCGGGCCGATTCGGTAGGCTTCATCCGCAAGCCGCACATGAAGAGAAGCGCGGTCCGCGTCGCTGAAAACGGCCACCGAGCAAATGCCCATCTCGCGGCAGGCGCGCACGATGCGAACCGCAATCTCTCCGCGATTTGCAATCAGTATTTTCTTGAACATTTGTACATTCATTTGCTCATTCGGTGCGAAATGGCGGAATGAATTCTAGCACGTGGATTACAGCGGTATGTTTCCGTGTTTCTTTCGAGGATTGGTGTCGCGTTTATTCTCAAGCGAGCGCAAGGCCGTAATCAGTCTCGAGCGTGTCTCCGCTGGCGTAATAATTGCATCAATGTAGCCGCGCTCGGCGGCAATATAGGGATTGGCAAAACGTTCGCGAAACTCCGCGATTTTTTCCGCGCGCAAACCGGCGCGCTCAGATTCCGCGGCGCGTTCAATTTCGCGCCTGTAAACAATGTTTACAGCTCCCTCCGGGCCCATCACGGCGATCTCCGCGCTCGGCCACGCGAAATTGAAGTCCGTGCGAATGTGCTTTGACGACATCACGCAGTAAGCGCCGCCATAGGCCTTTCGCGTGATCACCGTGATTTTGGGAACCGTCGCCTCCGCATAAGCAAAAAGCAGCTTTGCGCCGTGCCTGATGATCCCGCCATATTCCTGCTGCGTGCCGGGCAAAAACCCTGGGACATCCTCAAAAGTGATCAGCGGAATATTGAATGCATCGCAGAATCGCACAAATCGCGCCCCTTTCACTGACGCATTGATGTCCAGAACGCCGGCAAGGAATGCCGGCTGGTTTGCAATGATGCCAACCGGAGATCCCGCGAGCCGCGCGAAACCCACAACCAGGTTCGTCGCAAAATGCTCATGCACTTCGAAGAAATACCGATCATCAACCACCGCGTGGATCACGTCTTTAATGTCGTACGGAACCATCGGATCTTCCGGAACGATGGAGTTCAGCGACAATTCGGCGCGGTCGACAGGGTCATCGGTAGCGCGGCGTGGCGGATCATCCAGATTATTGGAGGGCAGGAAACTGAGCAGCTCGCGAATCATGGCCAGGCATTCCTGGTCATCCCGCGCAATAAAATGAGCCACGCCGCTTTTCGCATTGTGCGTCATGGCGCCGCCGAGTTCGTGTTTGGTGACTTCCTCGTGCGTCACTGTCTTAATCACATCGGGACCCGTGACGAACATGTACGACGAGTTTTCGGTCATGAAAATGAAATCCGTGATCGCCGGCGAATAAACCGCGCCTCCCGCGCATGGCCCCATGATGGCGCTGATTTGCGGCACGACGCCGCTGGCCAGCGTATTCAGCAAAAAAATATCCGCGTAACCCGCCAGCGACATCACTCCCTCTTGAATGCGCGCCCCGCCAGAATCATTCAATCCAATTACCGGAGCGCCATTGCTCATCGCCAGCTTCATGATTTTTCCGATTTTTCCGGCATTGGTTTCGGAGAGCGAGCCGCCAAACACTGTGAAGTCTTGAGCGAAAACGTAGACCAAACGCCCATCGATGCGCCCGAAACCGGAAACGAACCCATCGCCGGAGGGCCGCTGCTCAGCCATTCCAAAATCTACGCAGCGGTGTTTAACGAATTTGTCCAACTCCTCGAATGTGCCCTCGTCGAGGAGTAGCGCGATTCTCTCCCGCGCATTCAGCTTGCCTTCTTTGTGCTGGCGCTCGCGTCGCTCTGAGCCACCGCCCGCTTCCGCCTCTTGACTACGGACCTTGAATTCATCGATGCGATCGTGTTTCGGCGTTTTTGCGGTCATGTCTGGAGCGCTAGCGTGCCACAGCGAGACGCATCCGGCAAGCGAAGGAACTGACTATCTGGAACTGCACAGGGAATCTAGGCTATGAACGCCGAGTAATCAGCGCAGTGCGGACCAATCATCCGCGATTAGGATGGAATTGCTTGGATTAGCAGGATCATATCTCACGCCCACGGGCTGGCCAGCCACCACCCGTTCCAGGCATGCTTGCTCTTCGAATCCCGTGATGTCCTGCGCAGCTTCGTAGGTGACTCCGGAAATCGAGTACGTATAGAGGAGCATTTTGTGGTTGGGCAATTTCGTTAAATCCGCGCGTCCGCGCTTTCCGAAGAGACCTGTTTGGCCCGATGGCGCTTCGCCGACAGGTCTTTCGACAATTTCCAAAACCTGTCCGTCGACGATGCGGCCAACGCGATTTAGGTACGCGCGCCGCTCGCGTTCCGTTTCCATTGAATTCTTGACCCGGCCGAACAGTCGCACAAAAGCGAAAACGCCTAAGACAATCACGAGCTACTCCAGGGATCTGATTTTGTTGCGGCGTATGCGGCTCTACTATTTCTCTCAAGCCATAGGAGAACCACTGGCACGCTCTTCTGACAGATTATACCTGTGAGAAGAGTCCTCAAGTGGGCGAAGGAGCAACCATCTATCGCAAGAGATATCCCCCTCCTCAGCTAAAAAGCTGAATCTATGCGGGCTTGACTACCGGATTGCGCAGGGTGCCGATGCCGGTCACCGTGATTTCGACAATGTTCCCAGCGGAAAGAGGGCCAATACCGGCGGGCGTGCCAGTGGCGATTATGTCTCCCGCTTCGAGCGTCATCATCTGCGAAATCCAGCGAACCAGAAATTCAACCGGGAAAATCATTTCCGTGAACTTCGCCGATTGGCGCCGCTCCTTGTTGACAAACGTCTCGACACGCGCATGATTCAAATCCAGTTCTGTTTCAATCCACGGGCCGAACGGGCAGAACGTGTCGAATCCCTTTGCGCGCGTGAACTGCACGTCCTTTTTCTGCAAGTCGCGGGCGGTGACGTCGTTCAGGCACGTGTATCCTAGAATGTGCGGTTGCACATCATCGGCTGCTCCTAACCTGCGGCACTGTTTTCCAATCACGACGGCCAACTCGCCTTCGTAATCAACGCGCTCCGAATGAGGCGTCAACACAATTGGCTCCTCGGGAGCGATAATCGCGGAAAGCGGCTTCAGAAAAATCAGCGGCTCCTCCGGAATGGCATTGCCGAGTTCAGCGGCGTGCTCCGCATAGTTGCGTCCAACGCAAACGATCTTGTTGGGCGCGCAGGGAGCGAGAAGCTTAACTTCAGAGAGTTGCCAACTTTGGCCTGTTCGTTCTCGCGATCGAAACGGGTCCAGCAGCTCAACGACGCGGTCATCTTCGATGATTCCGTAGCGCGCCGCGTCGAAATCTTTAGCAGATGCATTTTGCCGATCAGAAGCTACGCTTGCTGTCTTAGATTGGAAACGGCAAATTCTCATGAACTCCCTCGAATGAAAGGCGCATTTTGAGAGCCAGATGACCTCCGCCGCTATTTCGAAATCGGCACTGTGACCGCAACTGGAGCGCTGGGCTCACTCTCATTTCCACCGCGGATGGCTGTGATCCGGTAAAAATACTCCACTCCCGGCACGACGGAGGTATCCCGGAAAACAGGCACGAGCACGGGAGCGGTATTCACCCGTGTGCCTGTCTCGTTTTCTTCGTTGCTCCGATAAATATTGTAACCAGCCAAATCTGTCTCAGGACTAATCTCCCAGGAAAGCTCAACGGATGGCGGAGCGGCTCCATGGGCGGGAACCACGGTGGCGAGCACGTTGTTCGGAGCAGCAGGACGATGACTGGCAGCCAACTTTACTTCGATTACGTTGGAATCTTGCGACTCAACGGAACCCGCCACGTATTTCGCGATGCTACGAACTTTGTATCTGTAACTCCGCCCCGCTTCAACTTTTGTGTCGCTATAGGACGGCTCTGAGGATTCTCCGAGCAATGCGAATCCCGCACTTGCTGCAACGGGGGTCGCAGCCGCTGCTAACGGCTCGCTGGACGCGGAATTAACGTCAGGAAGTTCCGCTCGATAAACCTGATAGCGGATGGAAACCGGCTCAGAAGCGCCACTTGGCACAATCGCCGGGGCGCTCCAGGAAAGCTCCACCGTGTCATTCGCGATTTGCGCGCGCAGATCATGAATTGGCTGCGGCGCAGGCAGGATCGGGATTTGAATCGCATTCGAACGGTCAGATTCGCTTCTGGCGACTCGCGTGCGGACTTCGTATACGGCCTCATCTTTACCGGCATGCGTGGTCAAATCCTGCAGCGTGAGCATATCAGGGAAATCGACCTGCCCTGCTTGGAGGTATTGGTCAACCATTTGCGGAGGAATGGTAGTGATTAGTCGCAGTTTTTTACCATGCCGCGACTTTGCTTCCGAGACGCTTTCAAATGCGCGGTAGATCTCGATCTTAAAATTCATGCTGAGCGCGCCGCCTTTCACCGTCTTTGTTGGCAGAGTAAACGACAGGACAATTGACGCGCCCACTTGTTTCGCAGAAAGATTCGTGATGGCTTGCGGTTTGGTCGTCTCGCGCGTGACCGGCACGCCCGGAGCAGCACATCCGAAAAGCAGCATGCCCGTAAGGGCAATCATCAGGAGATTCAAAAAATGCAGGCTGCGCGCCCTCGCAAGATTTGGCTCTTGCCGAGTGAGCGCCATTATCCGCGGTCACTCACCTAGAGGATGTAACGGCTGAGGTCCTGGTCCTTCACAACATCGGCAAGCTGTTTCTGCACGTAGGCGGCGTCAATTTTGACGTTGCGCTTTTTCATCTCGGGAGCTTCGAAAGAAATCTCCTCCAGCACCTTTTCGAGAATCGTATGCAAACGCCGCGCGCCTATATTTTCCGTTTGCTCGTTCACCAGCGCTGCGAATCGCGCGATAGACGCCACAGCATCTTCGCTGAAGCTTATCTTCAGTCCCTCGGTATCCAGCAACGCGATCGATTGCTTGATGAGCGCGTTCTTCGGCTCGGTCAAAATGCGCACGAAATCAGCTTCGCTGAGAGAGCTTAGCTCCACGCGAATCGGGAAACGCCCCTGAAGTTCAGGAATCAAGTCAGAAGGCTTGGTGGTATGAAACGCGCCGGCCGCGATGAACAGAACGTGGTCCGTGCGCACCATGCCGTAGCGCGTGTTTACCGTAGTTCCTTCGACGATTGGCAGGATGTCGCGCTGCACTCCTTCGCGCGAAACATCCGGGCCATGCCCCGATTCCCGCCCCGCAATTTTGTCGACTTCGTCGATGAACAGAATTCCCATTTGCTCCACGCGGTCAACCGCGATGCGCGTCACCTGCTCCATGTCCAGCAGCTTGCTTTCTTCTTCTTGAATCAGGTAGTCGTACGCCTCCGCCACCATCATTTTGCGTTTTTTCTTCTGCTGGCCAAAAATGCCGGAGAGCATGTCCTTGACGTTGATGTCCATTTCCTCGACGCCCTGGCTGGACACGATTTCAAACGCCGGCGTCATGCGCTCGCGGACTTCCACTTCGACCATACGCTGGTCGAGTTTCCCCTCTCGCAACTGCGCGCGCAGTTTTTCCCGCGTGCGCTGCGCCACTTCGCGACTCTGAGCTTCCGAACCCGGGCTGGTGCTGTCGATGGAAGTTGGCGTCGGCGACGTCGGCAGCAGCAAATCCAGCAGGCGCTCTTCCGCCGCCTGCTCGGCGCGCTCCGCCACTTCATCCAGTTTCTCTTCGCGCACCATATCGATAGCCACTTCGACCAGGTCCCGCACCATGGACTCGACGTCGCGGCCCACGTACCCAACTTCCGTGTATTTAGAGGCCTCTACTTTTACGAACGGACAGCCGGCAAGCCGCGCCAGGCGCCGGGCAATTTCCGTTTTTCCCACGCCCGTCGGGCCAATCATCAAAATGTTTTTCGGCAACACATCTTCCGCCATTTCCGGCTGCAATTTTTGCCGGCGAACGCGGTTGCGCAACGCCACCGCGACCGCGCGTTTCGCGGCGTTCTGGCCGACTATGTACTTATCGAGCTCCAGGACAATTTCGCGCGGAGTCAATTCATCGAACGACGGAAGCGCCTCGGGCTCCGCCGGCGGATGCTCTCCGTTGAGGTAAATCACCATATTCTTTTCATCCTTGCCCTTTTCGCCCACTGATTCTCACCTATCCTCTAGAGTTCCTCAATTACGAACGTCGCATTTGTATAGATGCAGATTTCGCTGGCGATGCGCATAGCCTCCTGCGCAATATCCTTGCAGCTCAGTTTCGTGTGTTTTGCCAGCGCGCGTGCCGCCGAAAGTGCGTACGGTCCGCCCGAGCCGATGGCGCAAATACCGTCGTCTGGTTCGATCACATCGCCATTTCCAGACAGCAGAAACGTCGATTTGCTGTCCGCCACGATGAGCAAAGCCTCCAGATGCCGTAGCGAACGGTCCGTTCGCCATTCCTTGGAAAGCTCCACCGCTGCGCGCGCCAGGTTGCCGTGGAATTCCTGCAGCTTGTTCTCGAAGCGCGTGAACAGAGAAAGCGCATCGGCGGTGCTGCCGGCAAAACCGGCAAGAATCTTGTCGCTGAAAAGCCGGCGAATTTTTTTGGCGTTGTGCTTTACCACGCCCTCGCCGAGCGTCACCTGCCCATCGCCCGCCATTACCACATGTCCATCTTTGCGCACGCACAAAACTGTAGTGCTGCGTATACGCTGCTTCTTCTGTGTCGTTTGCATCGAGTGATTATAACCCGTCGCGGCTTCGGGACAAAAAGCAGCGCCAGCAACGAACTGGCATCCGTAATGGCTGTGAGTGCTTTTGTGGAGCGTGTTCAAGCGTGCATGCCGGCGTCCAGCGCGTCGTAAAACAGATCGAGCTCGGTCGGTTGGGTGAAAATATTCGTGGAGACGCGCATGTTCGTGGCGCCGCATACGATGCGAATGTTGCGCGCGGCGCATTCATCCGCAACTTCCTTTAGTCCTCCTGTGGTTGTGCCTGCCGGAAGCGGCGGATTCGGTTCGATGCTTACTAGCGCGTTGAAAAACTGATCGGCGCTGGCATTCGTGGTTTTCAGGTTCGAATACTTCAAGCATCGGTCGCGCACTTGCGTCGCCAGCTCATGCTGTCGCGCGTAAATGCGATCGGGGCCCACTTGATTGAAGAAATCGATTGCCGCATGCAAGCCAACCATTACGGATAAATTCGAAGTCCCAATCCACGAAAATCGATACGCCTTCAGCTCGTAGTTATTCCAATTTGCGGTTGCTGTATGCGGCCATAAATCCTTCAAATGCTCCTGGCGAACATAAAGAAAGCCCGTGCCTTTCGGCGCCATCAGCCATTTGTGCGGACTCGAGCCGTAAAAATCGCAGCCCATGTCGTGCAAGTTGAGAGGAATTTGCCCGATGGCATGCGCGCCATCCACTGCTGACAACGCGCCATGCCGTCGCGCAACCGCGCAAATTTCCTTAGCGGGCAGGATAACTCCAGTGGCCGTTGTGATGTGGCTGAAGAAGATCATCCGCGTTTTCGGCGTCATCGCGCGCTCGAAAAGCTCCACAATTTCCTCCGTCGAGCGCGGAGGCTTCGGCAGCGCAACTTTGTTGATCTTTATGCCGTAACGCGCGGCTTTCACGTCCCACGGGCAATAGCCTCCCGGATGCTCTTGGTCCGTCATGAGCACCTCTTCGCCCGGCTTCATATCGATTCCGTTGGCGATGACGTTGTTCGCTTCCGTTGCATTTCGTAGGAGGGCTATTTCATCAGGGTTAGCATTCACGAAAGCCGCCAGCGCAGCGACCGTTTTCTGCAGGTGCTCATTTTCGTCATAGCCGAACCAGGGGTAGGCAGGCTCGCGAAATTCTTCGGATTCCAGAATGTGCTCGATCATCGCGCGTAGCACCGGTAGCGGCGTGCAGCCCACCGAACCGCAGTTCAGATTGACGTGATCCGCGGCCAGCAGCCATTGCCTCCGCATTTCTGCCCAATATCGCGCTGGATCCGACGCGAAAAGATCCGGTGCTGGCATTGGAGGTTTCTCGACTGTGATTTGTCCGATGGCCTGCGCCGCCCTGGAAAGCGGAATGCCCAGCAATGCGGCAGCGATTGCGGAACGCTGAATGAATTCGCGACGTCGAAGCATGGATACACCCCTTTCATTAACTTTCCGCGGAGTGTATCAGAAAACGACTGCAGGAGGCACAGTTTAGCGGCTATGATCCTGACTTATCCTTGTCCTTGGCGACTTCCTCTTTGCCCTTCTTGCTTTTCTTTTCCTTCTTGCTCTTTTTCCCGACTTTGGCCCATCGCTCTTCGAGGGAATCTTTCGTGAAAAGCGCATCCGACAAGCCAGTGTTGAACTTGCATCCATTCGGATCGTAAAACACTTGAAAAACTTTCATTCCGTTGCGAATGCGCGTCTGCTGGAAATACATCGTGACCCCATCAACAGTGTGGAAATCCGAAAAGTAATCCACTTCTTCGGTGCGCATGTGCGTCACTGGGTCGCGCATCGCAACTTCCTTGCGGATCGGCAAATGCGTCAGCTTCGCAATAGCAATGCGGATTTGATGCCCCTGCGGATCGTCGATTTCCACCCAATCGGCTTCTTTCAAGTCGACAACATCCGGTCCAATGTAGCGAAAAATCATTCCGGGTTCGTTCAGGCGAAAACGCAGAATATAGTCTAAATCGAGCTGCAGCTCTTGCTGATTGTCCTTGATTTCACCCGCAGGTTCCGGGCTCACTCCGCCGCGGTCAAGCGTCCAGCCTTGGTTTCCGTTCGAAATTTGAATGATATTGCGTTTCTTCGAGAATTCCGTGCGGTCTTTATCCGGGAGCTTAACAAAATCCCAAAAACTCTCGTAACTGCTCAGCGCGCCCGAATGTCCGAAAGTCCCGAGCATTCCTTTGCATGTGGAATCCTTGACGTTCAAATAAGCGCTCCCTCCGAGCGCCTGAATCATTTGTTGCAAAAGAGCCTTGGCTTTGGCGGCGCTCTGCGCCGGCAGCAGCACCTGGCCATCCTGCGCGCGCGCCGGTACGCTTGCGGCAATCAGGATTGCCGCTGCCATGCTCACAATGGAGGCCCAGCGATACCTCAACCGCACAGGACCGCGCCTCCATTCACATTCAAAACTTCTCCGGTGATGAAAGTGGCCAGATCCGATGCCAGGAACAGGATCGCTGAGGCGATTTCTTCCGCCGTGCCCACTCGGCCAAGCGGTATCGCGCTCGTTGCGAACTTCAATCCCGCCTTCGTCTTTAGAACAGGCTGCGACATTTCCGTATCCACCCAGCCCGGCGCCACGCAATTTACCAGAATATTGTGCAGCGCCAGTTCTGTGGATAATCCCTTCACGAAACTAATAATCGCGCCTTTGGATGCGCCATAATGCGTATGCATGGCCTCGCCGCGCTGGCCCGCCGTCGAACTCACCGCCACAATCCGCCCCGCCTTTTGCGCAATCATCTGCGGCACAGCATAATGAATCATCGAGTAGACGCTTTTCAAATTCACATTCATCATTTCGTCCCATTGCCGCTCGGGCATGTCTTCTATTGCAATATCCTTAACATTCCAGATGCCCGCATTCGCCACTAGGATGTCCAGGTGGCCCAAACGGTCTCGCGCGTATTCCACAAGTGCTTTCGCGTCAGCCGCGCGGCCAAGGTCTGCTTTGTATGGTTCGATCCGCGTCCCATGCCTGCACGACTCTTGCGCCACCTGTTCAGCGGCCGCGCGATTGCGGTGATAACTAAAAACAACGTCTGCGCCAGCTTGCGCGAAAAGGCGCACGGCAGCGGCTCCAATGCCTCGCGAGCCTCCGGTGATCAGCACAGATTTTCCTGCGAGTGAAATCATAGCGCTCCCCAGCGATCCCAATACCGGCCGCAAAACTTCGCGCTTAATTCTTCAATTTGAGCCAAGAAAAACCGACGCCCTTTAAGCGCGAACCGCGCTGCGCCGCGCTGCGGCAATCAACCCTCGAAATAATTCCGCAGCGAACGCGTCGCCGGCCATCCGTTCCGGATGCCATTGCACGCCCACAATCCAGTTTGCGTCGTCAATCCACTCCACTGCTTCGATAATTCCGTCGCTCGCGCGCGCCACAACGCGCAGATTCCGCGCCGGCTGGCGAATCGCTTGGTGATGTGAGCTGTTGACATTTGCTTCCATCTTGCTCGCAGCCGTCGCTATTTTGCTTTCTGGTTCTATCATCACATCGTGAAATGGCTCAGGGACGCCGCGCTCGCGCCCTTCCCATGCATGTGTAATGCTCGCTGGCACTTCACTGGCAATGTCTTGGATAAGCGAGCCACCCAGATAGACGTTCAAAATCTGCACGCCGTAACAGATAGCCAGGACCGGTTTGCCTTCGGCGAAGCAGTGGCTCAACAGAGCCAGATCCGTCGTCTCGCGCGCCTGGTCTGCCTCTGCTGTTTTTGGGTGCACTGCCGCGCCATAACGCGCCGGATTCACGTCCGCCGGACTGCCCGGCAGTACAATCGCATCGAGCCCTCGGGCCAGCTTCTCCAACTCAGGCGATGCTAAGCCCAGCGAAACCTCAACCGCGGTGCCGCCAGCATTCTCAACGGCGCGCACATACTTCTCGTACTTTTCCCGAACGCCGCTAACTTCTTCTTTATGCGTTCGGTACGGGATTCCAACGCGCGGTCGTTGCGCAGGATTGCCCAATGAGCTGTCCGATGCAGGCATAGAATTTCAATCCTACCATTGCCGTTCATACCCGGCAATAAGCGCAAGCGAACAGTCAATTACCATTCAATGGATCTGGCAAACTCGCGAACGGCCTCCGAAAATATCTCCGGTTGATCGATATTCGAGATATGGAACGCCTTGGGAATCACCTGCAGCCGCCCGTTTTTCGCCGCCGCCAGGAATTTCTTTTCATGCAGACGGAAGCCAAGGTCCCTCGCTCCATTTAGCAGCAAAACCGGCCCGGGATAAGCTGCCAGCCTGGGAACGAATTTATGGCGCATCACTTCGCGAATCCCGGCAGCCCCTCCGCGCATAAAAAATCCCGGGGCGATCAGTGGTTGCGCCCGGCGTTCGCCGTAAGCAAGTAGGAAAGCCTTGCGGCTCACCCAGTTAAGCCAGCGCTCCGGCAATTTATCCATCAATGCGGAGAGAACCGCATACGGGAACGCATACCATCCCTGAGGCTCAACCGACGCGCTCGCAATCACCAGCCCAGCCGCTTTTTGCGGGTATTTTGCGCCGAATTCCATGGCGATATAGCCGCCAAGTGAAAGCCCAGCCACCAACGCGCGCCCGTTCGCGGCCTCATCTATCACCTCAGCCAATTCGTCAGCGCAACGTTCCACGTGGAACATTTCGCCCTTCAGGCTGCCGTGGCCGGCCAGGTCCGCCGCTATCACGCGGAATTCATCGGCCAGCCGCTCCATCTGCGGCTGCCACATTCGTCGGGTAACTCGCATTCCGTGCAAAAATACGATTGGATGTGCATTCAGCGGCCCAGCCACGTCGTAACTCTGCACACGTGCCATCAGTATATGGAGATTCTATCCGGTGCCGCCCCGATACACGAAAGCGCACCGCGATGCGCGACGACACAGAAATGACCGGTAAGACTTGCGCCCCGTACCTCGGGTCAGGGTTGCTCCTTCCGCGCCCATAGCAAAACCCGCGCTTAATTCCACGCTGTTTCCGGCGTACGATTCCGATACACATCCTTTTCGTGAATCAGGAGGAATCGTTCATGCGCGTCGCAGAACCGAAGATGTCACGCGTGGCCGTGGCGGGAAACGTGGGAGCCGCCGCGCCAAAGGCAGATGACTTCAAATTCATCCGTTTCCGCATCGAGGGCGAAGTTGCGCGCCTGACCCTCGACCGTCCCGAGCACAACATGCTGAACGAGCGCATGCTCGCCGAACTTGCTGCCGGAATTGATTCTCTCGAGGGGCGCGGCGACGTGAAGTTGATCATCCTGGATTCGGCCGGGCAATCTTTCTGCGGCGGCATCGAATTGGGCGAATACACCCCGCGGCGCGCGTTTCAGGTGCTAGATGCGTTCCAGCGGGCCTTCACTGCCATGCTCGATACCGCCAAGCCTTTGCTTGTGGTCGTGAACGGTCCTGCGTTTGGAGGCGGCTCAGAACTTGCGGCACTGGGAGATTTGGTGGTGGCGACCCCGCGCGCGAAATTCGCGCAGCCAGAAATCAAGCTCGGCGTTTTCCCTCCGTTGGCCGCGGCGATTTTGCCCTTCATTGTCGGCCCAAAGCGCGCTCTTGAGCTTGTGCTGACGGGCGAAGTGATCAGCGCCGAAGGAGCGCGGAACTTGGGCCTGGTTAACCGCGTGGTGACCGAAGACAAACTCGAAGCCACGGTGAAAGAGATGAGCGAGCAAGTGACCGCGCACTCTGGTCCCGTCCTCACCATGGCCAAAAAAGCGATTTTGGGCTCTATGGGTCTTTCGCTGCGCGAAGGCGTCCGACAATCCATGGCCGTCTTTCTGAACGAGCTTTCTTCGCTGGAGGATTCCAGCGAAGGCTTGCGCGCCATCGCCGAAAAGCGCTCGCCCAAATGGAAAAATCGCTGAGGAACCGAGACGCAGAGCGTTGTGGCCGGCATGCGGCCGTGTCCATGCGGGATTTGACTCGAAGCGGCGTTGCGCATAAACTCGCATTCGTAAAATTCAACCGGCTCGCGGGATAACCCTTTCGGAGCGTCCAGTTGACGCTCCTCAGGGCAAGAAGGAAGGCCGTGAAAATCGGCCACGGTCCCGCCACTGTGATCGGCAGCCGCTGCTCAAGAATCGCAGCAGCGCGAAGTAGCTCGATAGAGGATTTTGCTGTGCGAGAATCAACAATTCCGCAGCAAACCTAAACCGGGCGCCGAAAGTCAGGAACTTGCGCGAGTCGCGTGACGCAGCTCTCTTCGCGAGAAAGAGTGCGGCGAGCCGCCCCATGATTTCTCGTGGGGTTTTTTTATTGCGCAAGGAAATGCAACGAACAAAACATCATGTGGCGTGCGCGTCAATTGTGGCGCTGATTTACGGCGCGTTCAGTTCTGCGAATGCGTGGGCGCAAGACTCATCAGCAGCGGCGCAAAAAATTGGAACGGAAAGGCTTACCGGCATGCCAGCGGCGAAGCGCACCGTGATTGACGAGTCGGGGCGAAAGGTTGAGGTGCCCGCACGCGTGCGCCGTATCGTCACGCTTGCGCCGAATCTTGCCGAGATTGTGTACGCGCTCGGCGCGCAAGACCGGCTCGTAGGCGTCTCGAACTTCACCGATTATCCTGCCGAAGCGAAGTCCAAACCGAGTATCGGCATGCCCGTAAATCCCAGCCTCGAAGCTATCGTCGGCGCGCGGCCGGACCTTGTGCTGGCCACCGCCGTCAATACTTGGGAAACGGTCAACTCGCTGGCGCGTTTGGGCATCGCTGTTTACACCACGGATCCACACACGGTCGCTGGCATGCTGCGCTCTATCACCGACATCGGCGACGTGATTGGCGCATCCGAACAGGCGCAGGCGCTCGTTCAAAAATTGCAAGCGCGCCTCGATTCGCTCAAAGCAAAACTGGCAAATGCCTCGCCCGTGCCGGCGCTCTTTGTTGTCTGGGACCATCCGCTGCAGTCTGTCGGCGAAAACACCTTCATCGCCGATGCCCTGCGGTGGGCTGGAGCGCGATCGGTGATTCGCACCAAACAGAACTGGCCGCTGGTGAGCATGGAAGAAATTGTGAAGCTCAATCCTGAATACATTATCTACGCGGAGAACCACATGGGAGCGGACTCCGGCAGCGATTCTGCGAAACTCGCAAATGTTCCGGCAGCGATCGCCAGGCATCTGAACCAACTGCGCGCCGACGAAACCTGGCGTCAGCTTCCCGCGGTCCGCGCAGGCCACATTGCAGTCGTGAGCGACGAAATCGATGTACCGGCGCCGGGACTTGTCGACGTCATCGAGCAGCTCGCGCAGGAACTGCATCCCGAAATCTTTCAGAAGCAAAATCAATCGTCGTTCGATAATTTCCTTCAACATCGCCGCAACGCGCCAGGTTTTCCCAACGCGCGGCAAAGCTTCTCTCCGGAGGCAGCCTCTTGCGCTCGCTAACGCCGCGTAGAATTTTCTGGATTTGCGCGGGCCTCGCCGGAATTCTGTTCGTCATCGTTGTCTTCTCTCTGAAAGTCGGCGCCTATCCGATGGCGGTCGGTGATGTGGTCATGACCCTGGCGCGCGGCGCCATCGGCCATTGGAATGCCATTCCCTCTTCTGATCGTTTAGTCGTTTTTGGTTTGCGCCTCCCGCGCATCGCTCTGGGAATTTTGGTCGGCGCTGCGTTATCCGTCTCCGGCGCGTCCTTTCAGGCGCTGCTGCGCAATCCGCTGGCGGATCCCTACGTCCTGGGAGTCTCCAGCGGCGCGGCCCTCGGCGCGATCTTTTCTCTGGCGTGGTTTCCGCGTGAGCCCTGGACCATGCAGGCTCTGGCATTCGTGGGCGCGCTCGTGACTATCGCCGCCGTTTATTTCTTGGGTCGCCGTGGCGGCCAGCTTGACAGCACCACGTTGCTGCTCGCGGGCATCGTCGCGGCATCTTTTCTGTCAGCAATTATTATGTTTCTGATGACCACGCTTAGCGGCCGCGACCTGCGCGGCATGGCTTTTTGGCTGATGGGCGATCTTGCCACCGCGCCGGCAGTTCGTCTGGGATTCTTGTTTTTGGTGCTGCTCCTGACCATCGGCGCCATTTACACCACCGCGTCCGATCTAAATCTAATTTTGACTGGTGAGCAAGAAGCGCATCATCTCGGTGTGAATGTGCCGCGCGTGAAGCTGGTAGTGTACGTGGGCGCATCATTGCTGACCGGCCTCGCGGTATCCGTGAGCGGCGCGATCGGGTACGTAGGGCTGCTGATTCCGCACGTAATTCGCATGATTTTCGGCTCGGACTATCGCTTGCTGATTCCTGCGTCAGCGATTGGGGGCGCCATCGCCGTAACGCTGGCCGACACGCTCGCGCGCACCATTGTTGCTCCCACGGAATTGCCTGTCGGCGCAATGACCGCCGCGATTGGCGCGCCCGTTTTCATCTATCTTCTGAAGCGGAGACTCGCTTGAGCATTTCGCAAATGACAACCATGAATTCGAGCGCGGGCACGCTGGCAGGCTGGATGGAACATCCGGTGCGCCTGGTGGTCGAGCAAGCGCAGTATGCGTATTCGGCTGCCGCCCCAACGGCCCCAAAATTTACACTGGGGCCAGTGAGCTTCACAGCGCGTCAGCGCGAGATCGTCGGAATTCTCGGGCCCAACGCCAGCGGAAAATCCACGCTCCTGCAAATGGTAGCGGGAGAATTCAACGCGCTCTCTGGCCGCGTCGAACTCGATGGAAAATCTCCCGGCGCCCTTTCCCTCCGCGAACGCGCCCAGCGCATCGCCATTGTGCATCAGGAAAGCAACCTGCTTTTTCCGCTGAGCGTGTGGGAGTACGTGCTGCAAGGACGGTATCCCTACGGCCGGCGATTGCGCTTCGAGAATGAAGCGGATCACCTGATGGCGCAAAATGCGCTCGAACAGACCGGCGCAGAAGCTCTGGCCGAGCGCCGCATGGACCAGCTCTCCGGCGGCGAACGGCAGCGCGTGGTGCTGGCGCGCGCGCTCGCGCAGGAGCCGCAACTCTTGCTCCTCGATGAGCCCACACGCCATTTGGATATTGGCGGAAAAGTGGAGCTGATGCGGCGTCTCCGCCGCCTCACCGAGCAGAATCGCTACACGGCCGTCGTCGTCACCCACGAATTGAATCTCGCCGCGCAGTTTTTCGATTTCGTTGTGCTGCTGCACGGCGGCAAATGCGTCGCGGCGGGCAAACCGGAAGAAGTCTACCGCGCGGAATTACTCGAGCAAGTATTTGGCACTCCGCTGGAGGTCGAGAAAAGCGCCAACGGCCGCCCGCGCGTCATTTTGCAAGGCGCTGCCGCGGACGGGGATTTGTCAGAAGCAGAAGGCGAATAAGGAGCCCCGTTTTATTTGAGCAAGAGTATTTAGCTGAAGCGCCGGCGGAAATCGGCTAGCTGAAAAGCGCACCGGCATCCGCTGGAAAAATTCACCACGAAACTCCGTGCACGGGAAGGCGGTGAAAAGCCGCCGCCGCTGCGCGACTGTAAGGCGGAAAAAATCGGGCGCGCGCCACTGCGCCGGACGCTTCGTCGAAAGACGCGGCGCCGTTGCGGGAAGGCCGCGCCAGAAAGAATGCCGCCAAGCCAGGAGACCGGCGGAGTTTCTATCTCGAACGCGAAAGCTGCGGCGCGAAGTTTTTCCTACGCCGAACGCCGCTTCGCTTCGGGACAGCCTTCACACTCCCGCGCGAGAGGGAGCCGGAGGAAAAAATGAGACTCTGCGTTCCGCAGTCACTGCCGAAGTTCCTGCAATTCAGTTCTTTTGCAGTTGCCTTGCTCAGTTTTTCAGCAACCAGCCACGCACAATCGAGCGCCACACTTTTGGGCCGCGTAACCGATAGCAGCGGCGCAGCCCTCGCCGGTGCAACAATCATCGCCCAGCCGCTGTCCGCCGTGCACGCAACAGAAATTCGCGCGCGGAGCGGCGCAGACGGCGCATATTCCATCGCGCTCGCGCCCGGGAAATACCGCGTGCACATCAGCGCTCCACAAATGTCCGCCGCGCAGCAGGAATTCACGCTCGCTGCAGGCCAGCGCCGCGAATGGAACGTGCGCATGGAGCTCGCGCCGCTCTCGTCACAAGTCGTAGTGTCCGCAGAAGCTGAGCCCGCGTCGGCAAACACCGTTGCGTCCCCTGTGACCGTCCTTACGCGCCAGCAGATCGACCAGCGCCAGACCATCTGGCTCGCGCCGCTCCTCGCCTCCACACCGGGCGCAAATATCGCGCGACTCGGCCCCGAAGGGGGCATTACTTCCTTTTTTCTCGATGGCGGCAATTCCAATTTCACCAAAGTGCTCGTCGACGGCACCCCAGTAAATGAGCCGGGCGGCGACATTGACCTTTCCAATCTCGATGTGACCAACATTGACAAAATCGAAATCGTGCATGGTGCTTCGAGCGCGCTTTTTGGCTCCGACGCTATGGACGGCGTGGTCCAAATCTTTACGCACCGCGGAACCACGCAAAAGCCGATGCTGACCCTTCTCGCCGAAGGCGGAACGTTCGATACGCAACGCGAACAAGCCGATTTGAGCGGCGTTATTGGCCATTTCGATTACGCCCCGGCCATTTCTTACTACGACAGCAACGGCCAAGGTCCCAACGACCGCTTCCGCGACACCACGCTCTCCGGAAATTTTGGATGGAAATTCAGCGGCACAAATCAGCTCCGTCTTTCCATGCGCAGCGCCGCAAGCGACGCGGGGCAGCCCGGCCAAACGTTGCTCCTGCCGCCGAATCTCGGCCAGTCCTCCGATTTGCACGATTTCGCGGCGAATTTGAGCTGGGATTTTTCCACCGGCGCGCATTGGCAGCATCATCTCGCCGGAACCGACTCCTATTTCCGCGACTTCGTTATCGATATTCCGGTATTCACGGAGATTAACCAGTTCAATCGCGCCAGTTTCGAGGAGCAATCCACATATTTATCCGGCCCAGGCGCTGTCTCTCTCGGCTACAACTATGAAGTCGAAAACGGCTCCGCAGCCGGTCCGCACGAGCGCAGAAACAATCAAGGCGGCTACGTCGAAACACATTACACATTTGGCCGCCGCCTAACCGCAATTGCCGGCGCTCGCGCGGAAGCGAACGCCAGTTTCGGCACGCGCGTCGTCCCGCGAATCGGGCTCGCCTACCTCGCGCGCTTCGGAAACGGCTTCTGGGGCGAAACGCGCCTGCGCACTTCTTATGGCCTGGGCATCAAAGAGCCGGATTTCACGCAGTCCTTCGAGGCCGATCCGTGTTTTCCGGGCAATCCAAATTTGAAGCCGGAGCGCAGCAACACTTTCAACGCAGGTGTCGATCAAACGCTCGCGCAGGAGCGCGTGAAATTCTCGGCCACATTTTTTCGCAACGAATTCCGCGACATTGTCAGCTTCGCATCCTGTTTTCCCGGCTCCCCGTGCGGATTTCCCGTTCCTCCAGGATGTCCTGCGTCAGAACTGGACGCCGACGGCTACGGAACATTTTTTAATACGGACGCGGCGCGAGCCTTTGGCGCCAGCGCGCAAATTGAAGCGAAGCCCCTTCCCTGGCTGAATGTCATTGGAAATTACACTTACGATGATACGCGCGTGCTGAAAGCGCCGAATGCTTTTGATCGCACTTTGGCGCCGGGCAATCGGTTGTTCTTGCGCCCGCTCCATTCGGCAAATTTGATTTTGAACGCCGCCTTCCGCCGCATGGACTGGAACTTGGCCGGATATTTTGTGGGTCGCGAAACAGACAGCGATTTTCTTGGATTCGGATTCACCAGCAATCCGAGTCACTTCCGCCTCGACCTGGGGGCGCAATTCTCGCTGACGCACGGATTTGTCGTCCTCGCGCGCGCACAAAATCTGCTCGACCATAGATATTCAGATGCCGTCGGCTATCCTGCTCTCGGCTTGAATTATTTGGCGGGAGTGAAATACACGTGGGGCGGAAAGTAGTCCGAGTTCGTGTTCGATGAGACAAATTGGCTCGTCAGTCATATGCTGCGCAACGCCGCGACGCGGACCGACACTTGCAGGCGTGATGTTATAATTCGAGGATTCGATGAGCGCGGCGAATTCACGAGCGGCAACGCCAAACGCGGAAGGCGCATCGCGCGTCTCCGCGGAACTGCGTTCCCGCTATGAATGCGTCGCCGGTCTCGAAGTCCACGTGCAGCTCGCCACCGCCACCAAAGCTTTCTGCGGCTGCTCCACGCGATTCGGCGATCCGCCCAATACCAACACCTGTCCTGTCTGTTTGGGCCTGCCCGGCGCGTTGCCCGTGCTCAATGGACGCGCCCTCGAACTGGCGATGAAGGCGGCGCTGGCGCTGCATTGTGACGTGCAGCAGCATTCGCGGTTCGCGCGCAAAAATTATTTTTATCCCGATTTGCCGAAGGGCTATCAGATTTCGCAATATGAGCTGCCGCTTGCTACGGGAGGCTGGCTCGAAATCGAAATCAGTGGCGCCAAAAAGCGCATCGGCATTACCCGCCTGCACATGGAAGAGGACGCCGCGAAAAATTTGCACGAAGGCTTCGCCGACGCTGCCGAGTACAGTCATATTGATTTTAACCGCTGCGGCGTTCCGCTCATCGAAATCGTGAGTGAGCCCGACATTCGTTCGTCGGAAGAAGCCTACGCATATTTGACCACTTTGAAGCAGGCGCTCGAATATACCCAGGTTAGCGATTGCAATATGGAATCAGGCTCGCTGCGCTGCGACGCCAACGTCAGCGTGCGTCCGCGCGGCTCCGAGAAGTTTGGAACGAAAGTCGAAGTAAAGAATCTGAATTCGTTTCGTTATTTGACTCATGCCCTTGAATACGAAATCGAGCGGCAAATCGGCGTTCTCGAATCAGGGGGAAGCGTGTCTCAAGAAACGCGCCTGTGGAATGTCGCCGCGGGACGCACCGAGCCGATGCGCTCCAAGGAATTCGCCCACGATTATCGCTATTTCCCCGAGCCAGATTTGCTGCCGGTAGAAATCACCGAGGCGCGAAAGCGCACAATCCTTGGTGACATGCCGGAGCTTCCCGATGCCAAGCGCGCTCGTTTTTTGGACGAATATGGACTCAGTGCTTACGATGCGAGCGTTTTGAGCGCAAGCACAGCCCTTGCGGATTATTTCGAAGCGGCCGTTCGGGCCGGTGCGTCGCCGAAAACCGCGGCCAACTGGATTCAAACAGAATTGTTGCGCCGTTTAAATGACGCTAACAAAGATATTTCAGAATCGCCGGTTCAGCCCGCAGCGCTTGCGGATTTGTTGCGGCGCGTCGAGAGCGGCGAAATCACCGGAGCCATCGGCAAGCGCGTGTTTGCCAAAATGTTCGAAACCGGAAAATCAGCAGGCGAAGTCATCGCCGCAGAAGGTCTTTCGCCCATCAGCGATACGGCCGCCGTGGAGAAGGTCTGCCGTGAGGTCATTGCGAAAAATGCTGACAATGTGGCGAAATATCGCACAGGCAACGAGGGCGTCTTCAAGTTCTTTGTTGGGCAGGTGATGAAAGAGACCAAGGGCCGCGCCAATCCGCAAACGGTGAACGAAATTCTGACTAGATTGCTGCAGCAGAAATAGAGGTGAGGACCAAATGAGCGAGCTACTCAAGGTCGGCGAACGAGCGCCGGACTTCAAAGTAAAAGCGGATGACGGAAAAGAGATCGCCCTCCGGGATTTTCGCGGTAAAAATGTTGTGCTGTATTTCTTTCCGAAAGCCATGACCCCCGGTTGAACCAACGAAGCGTCCGAGTTTCGCGACGCGAAGAAGAAGTTCGACAAGCTAAACGCGGTGATCCTGGGATGCAGCGCCGATTCCGTCGAGCGCCAGGCAAAATTCAAAGAGAAATACAATTTGAATTTCGCGCTGCTCTCCGACCCGAAATTCGAAGTGATCGAAGCCTACGGCGCGCGCCGAATGAAAAGTTTCCTCGGAAAATCTTTTCTCGGAATTGTGCGCATGTCTTATTGGATTAATCCCGAGGGAAAAATTCAGCACGTATGGGATAAAGCGCCGTCGAAGGGCCACGTCGCCGAAGTTCTGGAAGAAATCAGCCGGAGCTGAAAGCCCATCGAGCCCAAGCGCGGTTTCATTTCACCTGGATCGGCGCTTTCAGCCGGAAGCTCAGCACTGTGTTTGATGGATAATAAACGTCGGCTATCCCCTGCGATGAGATTGAATCTGCGTTCTTATTTCCAGCCGCCGCGCCCCCCGATGCTGCCGTTCTGCGGTCCGTAGCTTTTGCTTTCACCGGCGTTCCAGTCGCGCCGGTCACGCCCGCGTTTGTTGGAGTGTTGCTCACCGGCCGCGGCGGCTCGCCGGCATAGCGCGCCGAAACGGGATAGGCGCGGCCTCCCACAGTGATTGCATCGAGACGCAACACGAGCGCGGCCGGCTTGGAGGAGTCTCCCCCAGGCTGCACTTTAGCGACGTAAACCGCGGCTGGCGCGCCTTTTGGCAGCAAAACGTCTCCATCCACCACCACATCTTTAGCGACGCTGGCTTTCACGCGTTGATTGCGTTTCGCGTTTTTGGAACTGATAGTTTGATCGAGGCTAATCATAACATCCGTGTTTGCCGGAATGGTCTGCGCAAACACCGGAGTGGAAAGCAGAAGTGCGCAAAAGAAAATCAGCGTGGAAGGAGGGATTCGCATTGCGGTGTTCTCCTGGCGAACGGGCGGCAAAATCAATCATACAAGAAGCGAGCTATCAAAGAGATACAGAGAACCCCTGACGCTCGTCGATAAACAGATTATCAATCAGCCGGGTGGGCCCGACATGCGCGGCAATGAGCAGGAGGCACGGAGGGCGGGCAAAATCGAGCGTCTCGAAGGAATCTTCGCTCACAAGCGCGGCATAATCGAGTTTGACGAGCGGCTCGGAAGCAAGGACCGAATGGACAGCGTCAAGAATTTCTGCCGCAGCGCGCGAACCGGAAACGATTCTGCGGCGCGCGGCGTCCAGCGAACGATAGAGCGCGGTTGCGGCGCGACGCTCGGCTGAATTGAGATATGCGTTGCGCGATGACATGGCCAGGCCGTCCGCTTCGCGCACGATCGGGCAAACAACGACTTCCGCATCGAGATTCAGATCGCAAACCATCTGGCGAATGATGCGTACTTGCTGCGCGTCTTTGCGCCCGAAATAAGCGAAGTTCGGCCGGATAATTTCGAAAAGTTTCAGCACGATCGTGCAAACGCCCTGAAAATGCCCCGGCCGGATGCGCCCCTCGAATTTTTCGCCCAGACCTTCCACGCGAACAGAAGTGCGAAATCCTCGCGGATACATTTCCGCTGCTTCCGGCGCAAAAACGTAATCCACGCCGAGCGACTCCAGCAGCGCGCAGTCGTGCTCAAAAGTGCGCGGATATTTGTCCAGGTCTTCGCCGGGGCCGAACTGCGTGGGATTCACAAAAATCGAAACAATCACCGGCGAGCATTGCTGTTTCGCGGCGCGCACCAGCAACAGGTGGCCTTCATGCAGCGCGCCCATGGTGGGAACAAAACCGATGATGCGTTGCGCCGCCGCAGCTTCGCGCGCGACCTGCTTCATCCAATCGAGGCTGCGAATGATTTCCATTTGGCGTTTTTGGCTTTCAGTTATGCGGCTTGCCAACTTGTTCGCGATAGAAGGCGATGAGGTCAGTGGTCAACGGCGTGGCGCCAAGCTGACGAAGCATCGTAGTGATTTGTCCGCGATGGTAGGTTCCGTGATTGACCAAATGCTGCAGCATTTGCCACATGGAATTCGAAAACGCATTGCCTTTGGTGTTCTTGTATTCGACGACGCGATCGAGATCCGCCGCTGATAGTTTTTGAATGAAAGCGTCCAAATCTCCTTCGATTTTTTGCCAGCGAGCGCAAATGGATGCGAGGTCAGCAAAATCGCCTTTAGGAAAGCCGGGCGAGCGGCCGAGCCAGCGTTCGAGCCACAGCCATTCGGCGAGCATGATGTGAACGAGCGTGTCCCGCACAGACGCAAAACTGGAATGAAGATTTTCGGTGAATTGTGCGGGAGAAAGCGGCGCGCACGCGTCGAGAACGCGATGATTCGCCCAGGAATTGTAGGCGTAAAGCGTGCGAACGTTGTCGAGAGTCATGGCCAATTCTATGCGCTAGCGCGACTTCACTCTCGCCGCTTCGAGCATCTCCTTTGGCGAATGAAACGATTCCGCGTCGGACGGGAAGCGGCCGGCGTGAACGTCGTCGCAAAATTCGCGAGCCGCGCGCGAAATTTCCGTGCCCACATTCGCGTACTGGCGCGCGAATTTCGGAGCGCTGCCGAGAGTCAAGCCGATCAAATCGTGCAGAACGAGCACTTGTCCATCGCACTCGGGGCCGGCGCCGATGCCAATGGTTGGAATGCGAAGTTCGCGCGTGATGCGCGCTGCGAGTTCGCGCGGAACGGATTCGAGCACCACGGAAAAAGCTCCTGCGGCTTCCACGGCGCGAGCGTCGCGCACCAAACGTTCCGCAGCCTCGGCGGTTTTTCCCTGCACGCGAAAGCCGCCGAATTCGAGAACCGATTGCGGCGTGAGCCCGACGTGCGCCATCACCGGAATTTCCGCTTCGACCAGCCGGGCGATCAGTTCGAGGCGCTTTTCGCCGCCTTCGATTTTCACCGCTTCGGCGCCGCCTTCTTTCACCAGGCGAATCGCGTGGCGAAGAGTTTCTTCCGCGGAAATGTGGAACGTGCCAAAGGGCATGTCGGCAACAAGCAGCGCGCGGCGCGTGCCGCGTCGAACGGCGCGAACATGATGGAGCATTTCTTCGGCGGTGACAGGCAAAGTGTTTTCGTAGCCGAGAACGACCATGCCGAGGGAATCGCCGACGAGCAGAATGTCCACCCCGGCTTCATCGAGCAGACGCGCCGCAGGATAGTCGTACGCCGTCAGGCAGGTGATTTTTTGCGGCTCGCGCGGCGAATTTTGCGAATGCGAATCGGTTGAACGGCTGACGGAAATTTTGCGATGAAGAATGTCAGGCACGGTGACTTTCCCGTTGCCCGCACTTTTAGCTGCAGGGGGAACAACGCTCATGTTGACCTCCGGTGCCGCCCCTGAAATCGGGTGCAGCCCATCAACAAGGCGATTATAGCAGAAAAGGCCGTCGCCGGGCATGGGCCTGTGGGTGGGCAATTTTGGAGTGTCCGAAAATGGACATTGCAGTGAAAAAAATGACGAAAAAACTCGATTAGAAATTTCTTGATCGCTGATTTTGTGAGACTTAGGCGAAGTTTTAATTTTCCATAGAAACTCGATTAGAATTGCGGATGCGAAGGAAAGGCGAAGACTGTCGGCGGCTGGAAGAGAGGCTAGGCGGCGAGGAAGCGCCACCGGGAACCTCGCGGGAAGCTGAGTGCAGCGGAATTGGATGCGCTAACCATGGAGTACCGTTATAGCATGCGTTAACTCTATTGTCAACAGAAATAGCGGAAAATCTAAAATGGATTTGAGCCATGGATTTGCGGGAGCCAATCGTGATAAGCGACTTGACCTAGGTCAGGTAGATGCGTTCTTATGTTGCATCGGAGTTTCCTAAACAATGCATGTAGCCATCAAGCGCAGATCGGCTTCTGAATCCTTCATGCCAAAAGGTGTAAAACTCTCGTCGTTTGTGCCAGCGGAATTGCGAGATTTAGATGATCCGCAGACAGGGATTCCGCGTCTGGCCAAAGATGAGAACGCCGTCCGCCTCATCGAGCACGCTGTTCGGAGCGTGCCGACGACACATCGGATTTGCGTGGGCGATTCGCGGGAGATGTCTGGCGTCAAGCCAGAGAGCGTTCACTTGGTACTGACGTCGCCACCCTACTGGACGCTGAAGGAATACAGGCATTCCGAGGCTCAACTCGGCCACGTGGAGGACTACGATCAGTTTCTTCGTGAACTCGACCGCGTTTGGAAAAACTGTTTCGCGGCCTTAGTGCCCGGCGGACGGTTAATCTGCGTGGTCGGCGACGTTTGTCTTTCTCGAAGAGAAAATGGCGGGCGGCACACCGTAGTGCCGCTCCATGCATCCATTCAGGAGCACTGCCGGAAACTTGGCTTCGATAACCTGGCTCCTATCATTTGGCACAAGATCTCGAACGCCGCATATGAAGTGGAAGGTGGCGGGGGATTCCTAGGAAAGCCATATGAACCGAACGCGGTGATCAAGAATGACATCGAATTCATCCTGATGGAACGGAAACCGGGTGGATATCGCGCGCCTGACCTTCCGGCTAAGATTCTGAGTCTGATTTCTGCTGAGAATCACAGCAAATGGTTCCAGCAAATCTGGACGGGGATCACAGGAGCTTCAACAAAGCAGCATCCCGCGCCGTACCCGGTTGAATTAGCTGAACGGCTAATTCGGATGTTCAGCTTCGTGGGGGATGCAGTGCTGGATCCGTTCCTAGGGACGGGCACAACAACTGTCGCCGCGGCGGAATGGGGGCGTAACAGCATCGGATTTGAAGTGGATCATCATTATTTTGCCCTCGCGCAGAAACGCATCGCACACGAGACTGCCTCTCTGTTCAGTAAAGTAAGTATCATGGCTGACTAACTCCACTATGGCTCGCACGTTTGCGCTGGATAAGAAACTTAGTCGGGCAATTCGACAATTCTGGTCCACTCGTGAGACGCAAGCGCAGAAACAAGGTTCTACGACGGGCTTGCGGGACGCGGGAGCACGATCGGCCGTAACGGGAGGGCATCAGATGGACGGCTTTATCTCACTGGTGCGCGACTTTCTCTGCGGAAACGGTCTCGCCAAGACGGATGTTCATTGCGAGACTAGGCTAGAGCTTCCTGGATGGTACCGTCCCGAGAAGAAATGGGATCTGCTGATAGTGTCCGGCGGACAATTGTTGGCCGGTATCGAATTTAAGTCCCAGGTCGGCTCGTTTGGGAACAACTATAACAATCGAACTGAGGAAGCGATTGGCAGCGCCGCCGACATTTGGGCTGCTTATCGCGAAGGTGCGTTCAAGCCGTCTGCTCGTCCGTGGTTAGGCTATTTGATGCTTTTGGAGCATGCACCTGGTTCTGTACGCCCTGTTCGTGCGCAGGAACCTCACTTCAGAGTCTTCCCCGAATTTAAATCTGCGTCTTATGCGAAGCGTTACGAAATCCTTCTGACAAAACTCGTGCGGGAAAGGCTCTATGACTCCGCATGCTTTCTAATGTCTGACGCGAAAAGTGGCTCTCGAGGCCGCTATCAAGAGCCGGTGCGGGAGTTGTGCTTCAAGAACTTCATGACTTCGCTGCTCGCTCGAGCGGTCTCTATCGCAAATACAAGAGATTGACGTTTGTGCTACGAAGGCTGGCCGCTCGCAGATACGGCGACGAATTCGGGATGGCAACCAAATAGGGAAAAGCCGCAGAGTCTCTGAGATGCGAGACTTTGCGCTACAAGTGCTACGGCTGCGCGCGACGCTTGATGCGTCTGGGGAAACGGGCGCGGCAGGCGGCGCCGCTACGAGGCCTACGTTTGGGCGACCGGGGTGGGGGTCGGGCTTGCGGGCTTGGGGTTTGACGACGAACTCAGCCGCTTTGTCCTCGTTGAATATGCGTTGCCTTGCTTAATCTAGCGCAAGCTCGCGCGGGTGAAAGAGCGCGATAGGAAGACCTGCCTCGAGAATCTTTTCGGCACGGCTGAAGCCGTGCCCTTAAAAAAACCGCGTCAAGTCTGGGTGGCGGGGTGGCGTTTCGGGCTTGCAGGGTATCTAAGTTAGCGAGTGGCGGAGGTAGGTGGCTACGTCGGTAACGAAGCGGTGCACGGAGACTTCGGCGATGCGGTGGCCGGCGAGGGCGTTCATGGCTTTTCCTACGGCGCCGAGCGGCGGTTTGTAGAAGCCCAGAAAATCCAACTGCGTTTCGGTGGGCGTCAGCGGATAAATGGAAAGCTCGGCGTTCATGAGCGGGAATAGGCGCGGCATGGTGGCGGCTTCCCATTCGAGGAGCAAGCGCGTGGTGGGAGTTGAACGGGCATCCGAGCGCGTCTCGTTGACGTTTTTCACGGAAATGTTGATGTCCGTCTTCACGCCGATGCCGCCAAAATCGACGTGCAGTTCAGCGGCGATGGATTCCGCGCGCGACGCAGCCGCTTTGGTAGCCGACTGAAACACGGTGAGCGCATCGTGCGTCAACGCATAGCGGACGCGCTCATAGGGATGATTCACGTAGTCGTAGAAGCGAATCTCGCGCCCTTTTGTCTCTTTGCTCTGTTTATTGTTCTGTTTGTTCATGAACGCCGTTCCGCCCAGGTGGATAGAGTTTGTGTGACAACTCGGAAATCAAGGCCTCAGCGGCTAAAGAGTCTGCGTGAGAACTGCAAAATCTGTACTTCAGCGGCTAAAGCCAAACTGATTTTGTGGCGTTTACGTCGTGGCTGAAGCCACGACCCACAAAGATTCTCGCGTTGCCACTCAGACTCTAAAGCCGCATTGTTATTGCGCTAAGTTGCAGCACGGTTGCCCTTTCATTCCTCAGGGTAAAAAAACGCGTCCTTACAAAGGCCGCCAGTTGCCACACAGACCCGGGTGGCCAGTCTTCGAACCGGCGGCTCCAGAACAGTACCATATTGCGGGCCTCTAGGATGACGCGGAGTGGCGGCACGCCGGGTTCTGCATCGCAATCGCGCTGGCCTTTCGCAGGCGGAGCGAGGTAATCTCTGCAAGAACAAAATAGGAGGCTCGATGTCTGAGATTGACGTCCCACTGGTGCGCGCGCGTTTCGGGCAGACGCGGCGAGCCGACAATTGGTGGGTGCAGCCGCTTTTTGTGTTTCTGGGGTTGTCGGCGTTCATCGTTTACGCCACGTGGGCGGCGCTGCAAGGGAACCACTTCACTTTCGGACCGTATCTCTCGCCATTTTATTCGCCGGAATTGATCGGGCCTTCGAATCACGCCTGGTTTGGCGTGGCGCCGAAGTGGATGCCTGCGTGGGTTACGGCGGCGGTGCTGGTGCTGTGGGCGCCGGGCGGCTTTCGCGTGACGTGCTACTACTATCGCGGCGCGTATTACAAGGCTTTTTGGGCGGACCCGCCTTCCTGCACCGTGGGCGAGCCGCGAAAAAAATACCTCGGCGAACGCTCGTTTCCTTTGATCCTGCAAAACATCCACCGGTATTTTCTTTATCTGGCGCTGGTGTTTCTGGTTTTCCTGGGACATGACGTGTGGAACGCCCTTTGGTTCAACGGGAAATTTGGCGTTGGCGTCGGCACGCTCGTTCTGCTGACGAACCTGGTGCTGCTGACGTGCTACACGTTCGGATGCCACTCTTTTCGGCATCTTGTGGGCGGATTTCGCGACCGGCTGGCGGGAGCGCCGGTTCGCAAGCGCGCCTATGACTGCGTGAGTTGCCTGAACCGGCGGCACATGCTGTTTGCATGGTGCAGCCTGTTCATGGTGGCGTTTTGCGATTTGTACGTGCGGATGTGCTCGATGGGCGTGTGGACGGATTGGAGGATTTTTTAGTGGGCGAGTACATCACGCACGAGCACGACGTTCTAATTGTTGGCGCGGGAGGAGCTGGTTTGCGCGCTGCTGTTGAGGCTTCAGCGGCGGGCGTGAAGGTTGCGGTGATTACAAAATCGCTGCTGGGCAAGGCGCACACGGTGATGGCGGAGGGCGGCATAGCGGCGGCGATGGGAAATGTGGACGACCGAGACAACTGGCGCGTTCATTTTTCCGACACCATGCGCGGCGGCCAGTATTTGAATAATTGGCGGATGGCGGAGTTGCATGCCAAGGAGGCTCCCGCGCGTGTGCGCGAACTCGAAGCATGGGGCGCGCTGTTCGATCGCACCGGCGATGGGCGGATTCTGCAGCGGAATTTCGGCGGGCATCGTTACCCTCGGCTGGCGCATGTCGGCGACCGCACGGGGCTGGAGATGATCCGCACGCTGCAAGACCATGGAATCCATCTCGGCTTGGACGTTTTTATGGAACACACCATCGTCACACTGCTGAAAGATGGCGAGCGCATCGCAGGCGCGTTTGGATACGATCGCGAACGCGGGCGATTTCACTTGTTCCGCGCCAAGGCGGTGGTGTTAGCGACGGGAGGAATTGGAAGGGCTTACAAAATCACCAGCAACAGCTGGGAATATACGGGAGATGGGCACTCGCTCGCCTATCATGCGGGCGCGGCGCTCATGGATATGGAATTTGTGCAGTTCCATCCAACGGGAATGATTTGGCCGCCCAGCGTGCGCGGCATTCTGGTGACGGAAGGAGTGCGCGGCGAGGGCGGAGTGCTGCGGAATCGAAATGGCGAGAGATTCATGTTCAAGGACATTCCGCCGCTCTACGTGAATCAAACCGCCAGTTCAGAGGAGGAAGGCTGGCGATACACGCAGGGAGACAAGAATGCGAAACGTCCGCCGGAACTGCTGACACGCGACCACGTAGCCCGTTGCATACGGCGCGAAGTGCGCGAGGGCCGCGGAAGTCCGCACGGCGGCGTGTTTTTGGATATCGCCTGGATCAAAGAGAAGTTGCCGAACGCCGCGGAGCACATCAAAAAGAAGCTGCCCAGTATGTATCACCAGTTCAAGCAGCTTGCTGACATTGACATTACCAAGGAGCCGATGGAAGTGGGCCCCACCACACACTACATGATGGGAGGAGTGCGCGTTGACGCCGATTCGCAAATGTCGGACGTTCCGGGGTTGTTTGCAGCGGGAGAGTGCGCGGCGGGTTTGCATGGCGCCAACCGACTCGGCGGAAATTCACTTTCCGACCTGTTGGTCTTCGGCAAGCGCGCAGGAGAATACGCGGCGGCCTTTGCGAAACAGCGTTCGCTGGGCGCGGTGAACAGGGATGACCTGAGTTCAGCGGAAAAATGGGCGCTGCAGCCGTTCGAGGGCAATGGCGATGCGAATCCATACGCCGTACAGCATGCGTTGCAGGACGTGATGCAAAATCTGGTGGGGATTGTGCGGCAGGAATCGGAGATGCTGCAAGCGCTCGAGCGCATTCGCGAATTGAAGGCTGAGAGTGAGAGAGCCAGCGTGAGCGGCAACCGGGAGTACAATGCGGGCTGGCACACGGCGCTGGACTTGCGCAACCTGCTGACCGTCGCGGAAGTTATCACGCGAGCCGCGCTCGAGCGCGAAGAGAGCCGCGGCGCGCATTTCCGCGATGATTTTCCGGCCAAGGACGAGCAGTTCGGCGGGTTCAATATTGTGGTGCAAAAACGCGCCGGCGGTGAAATACAGCTCACACGCGAGCCGATCCCTCCGATGCGTGAAGAGCTGCATCAAGTCATTCAGGAGATGAAGTAATGGCGACGGCAACGTTTCGGATCTGGCGCGGCGAGAAGGGCCAGGGAAAATTTCAGGACTACACCACAGAAATCGCCACCGGCATGGTTGTGCTCGACGCCGTTCATCAAATCCAGGCGGAACAGGCCGGCGACCTGGCCGTTCGCTGGAACTGCAAAGCGGGAAAGTGCGGCTCGTGTTCTGCGGAAATCAACGGAATGCCGAAACTGATGTGCATGACGCGGCTGAACACGCTCGCGCTTGATAAACCGGTGACCGTCGAACCGATGAAGGCTTTTCCGCACCTGAAGGATCTGGTCACCGACGTGTCGTGGAATTACACGGTGAAACAGCGCATTCCGAAATTCAAGCCGCGGCCTCCCGACGCGCCGGATGGCACCTGGCGCATAGCGCAGCAGGACGTGGAGAGAGTGCAGGAGTTTCGAAAGTGCATCGAATGCTATCTCTGCCAGGACGTTTGCCACGTGCTGCGCGAGCATCACATGCACGAACAATTCATCGGCCCGCGATTCCTCGTTTACACAGCCGCACTGGAAATGCACCCATTGGACGCAGGCAATCGCCTTCCAGAGCTGAAAACGCAATTCGGCGCCGGATTGTGCAACATCACCAAGTGCTGCACTAAAGTGTGCCCGGAAGGGATCACCATCACCGACAACGCCATAATCCCGCTCAAGGAGCGCGTGGTGGATCGCTTCTTCGATCCGCTGTCGAAATTATTCCGAATATTCGCCGGCAAGGAAGCATAACGGCAATACGGGAGGAGCTTTTATGCAGTTCGAATTGAAACCCATTTCAGTGCAGAGCATTCCTGAAGCGCTCGCGAAGGTGGAGCGCTACAGGCTTCTGAACGAACCCGGCCTCGCGGAAAGCATTTGCCTCGATATACTGGCTATCGTGCCCGATCATCAGCAGGCGCTGATTTCGCTGCTCCTCGCGCTAACCGATCAATTCCAGTCGAATGCGCACACCAAAGCGGCTCAGGAGGTTCTCGCTCGAATCAAGGGCGAATACGAGCGAGCGTACTATGCGGGCATTATCTGGGAGCGCCTGGGGAATGCGCGCCTTCGCCAGGCCGGCGGAGGAGGCGCCGCCGCGTATCACGCGCTGCGCGAAGCGATGAGCCATTACGAGAAAGCCATCAAATTTGCCTCGCCGGGAAACGACGATGCCATTCTGCGGTGGAATACCTGCGCCCGCGTAATCATGCAGAATCCGGAGATCCAGCCTTCACCGAATGAGCCTGCCGATTCGTGGATGTACGACGAAGCCAGCTAAAGCATCGCAGACTCCTCGCATCCGGGCCATTCTGTCCATGCGGCAGAACATCGCGCACGAAGTGACCAGCGGGCCAGAATCGTCATGAACACCTATGAAGGCTGGTGACGGCAATCACAGACCCCGCGCAAAGATGAGAATCAAGATGAACCGGTGAAGGAAAACATGCCAAGGCCGCGCTTGGCCGCAGAAGACAAATCAGCGTTTCCCCTGGTGTGTATCGGGATGTCTGCGGGCGTAGTGCTACCGCTCAAAGAACTGTTCGGAGCGCTTGACGCGCATACAGGCATGGCATTTGTCATCATCCATCATCTTCGCAAGGTTCCTACTCTGCTGCCCGAAATCCTCGCGAAGTGTACAGCGATGCCTGTGGAGTTTGGGTTTGCTGGCCTGAACTTGCAACCCAACCATGTGTACGTTCTTCCTTCAGGAATGGAGATGAGCGTTGCGGACGGCTTCTTCTTGCTTCAACCACGGTCAAAAACCGGTGGTTGGACAAAATGTCTTTACGCTTTTCCTGAATTCGCTTTCCCGCAGCCGCCACCCAGGCCTCGACGAGGATGGAGCCGCGGCGCTGAAAGCCTTCAAGGAAAGCGGAGGAATTACGATTGTTCAGGAACCCCGCAGCGCGCAACGTCCTGAGATGCCGATGGCAGCAATCGACACTGGATGTGTGGATTATGTGCTCGCTCCGAAAGCAATCGCCGCCGCGCTCGAAGAAATCGCGGCAGGTTTTGACCTGAAGACTTCTGTCGGGCTATCGATCAATCATTGGCTATTGAATCGTGATGTTTAATGGCGTTGCAAGCGTGAGCATCCCTGTCTGGCCAGTCACCTGCCGCTGGCCCCGGTGATGGTGTCGAAAGCGCAGGCGTTAGGTGATGTCCCGCAACGCGGCGCGGGCGGCCAGGTGCCCGCAGATTCCATGCACTCCGCCGCCGGGGAAGGTAGACGCGGAGCAAAGATACAAGCCCTTGGCGGGTGTGCGGTAACCTCGCCATGTTGGACGCAAGTAAAACTGCCGCAGGTCGGAAGCGCCGCCTGTGATGTCGCCGCCAATCAGATTTGGATTCCGCGCTTCGAGCTGCGCCGTGGTCATCACACTTCGCTTTAGGATCCTTTCGCGAAATCCGGGCGCAAAACGTTCGATCTGCGCCTCGATTCTCCCAGACATGTCTGCATTCGAGCCATTCGGCACGTGGCAGTAGGCCCACGCAATGTGTTTTCCGGCGGGGGCTCGCGAGGCGTCGAACAGCGTGGGCTGCGCCACCAGCACAAATGGTTTCTCGCAAATTTCGCCACGCCACGGCGCGCGTTCCGACCCTTCGATTTCCTCGAGCGTCCCGCCTACGTGCACCGTCCCAGCGCGCTTACACGCCTCTGCTTTCCAGGGTATCGGGGCGTCCAGCGCCCAGTCCATTTTGCAAACGCCCGGACCGTAGCGAAAACGTTCCAACTCGGCGCGAAATCCGCTCGGTAGTCTGTCCCCGGCCATGCGCACAAGCTGCTTCGGCGTCACATCGCACAAGATGATGCGTGACTGCGGCAGTTCATCAAGCGACTGGATCATTTTGCCGGTCACAATTTCTCCGCCGAGCGAACGAAAATAAGACGCCAGCGCGTCAGTGATTTTTTGTGAGCCTCCTCGCGCGAATGGCCATCCAGCCACATGTGCTGACGCTCCCAGCACCAATCCAAACGCAGCGCTCGGCGCGTTTTCCAGCGGCAAAATCGAATGTGCGGCGTTTCCGGCAAAAACTGCGCGCGCGCGTTCTCCGCGAAATTTTGCGCGAGCGAGGCCTGACGCCGAACGCATCGCTTGTAGTCCGAACCGCGCGGCGGCGGCAGGTTTCTTCGGAATCATTGAGTAGCCAAACAAAATTGGCTCAAGCTGCGCCCAGGCCGCAACAATCGGCGCCATCAGCTTGCGATAAGCGCCGGCGTCTTCGCCCAAATTTTCCGCCGTGATTTCCACGGAGCGGGCCACAGCGACTGCTGTTCCGTCGTCCAGCGGATGCGCCAGCGGAGTTTCCGGCTGAACCCATTGCAATCCATGCTCGGCCAGGGGCAGCGCGCGAAAAAACGGCGAGATCAGCGCCATCGGATGCACCGCCGAGCAAACATCGTGCGCAAATCCAGGTAGCGTCAGCTCTTCGGTTCGCGTACCGCCGCCGATGGTTTCGCGCCCCTCGATTACCAGCACGGAAAGCCCTGCCTGTGAAACGGCAATCGCCGCTGCGAGTCCATTCGGACCTGAGCCAACGACCACGGCGTCGTACTGTCTTTTCAGCATGGTCATCGAAGTTCGTCGGAAAGTCGCACGTACATAATTTCTTTTCCCAAAGCATCCAGAGCACAGACGGGCAGACCGCCAGACCGAATGTAGCGCAAATTCCTTGAGTTGTTTTGTTTTTATGAATGCGAAGGCGTTGATGTTCTTTCGAGGCGAGCGATGGCAAACAAAACCAGCCCAAAGAGAATGCAAAACGTCAATTTGCGGCCAGCGGCGTTGAATCGAAAAGCGCCTGCACTCTCCGGAACCTAACTTTCCGTAAACCACCGAAAACCCGTGCGCTGCTCCTTCTCCAACTCGCGAAAAACGCCCAGCGTCCGCCCGCGCTGGTAATTCGAACATGTGACCAGGAGCGCGTTCAGCAGCGCCATGGCGGCAACGTAGGAGCCCGCATAAAGCGGCCCTTCGGTGGGCGTCACGAAGTACTCGCTGGAATACCGCGCTACTGGAGATATCGAGCTGTCTGTGATGCCCACTGCATATGCCCCGCGGCTGCGTGCTTGGCGCAAAGCCTCCACGGTTTGGCGCAGCCCCCGTCTGAAGCTGATGCCGATCACCACGTCTTTTCGCGTTAGCTGCCGCGCACGATGCAGCGTCTCCCCCGTGCCCGAGACCCCGGCGGCGTTGAGCCCAATCACCATCAAGTTATATTCCAGGAATCGCGCCAGGCTTTCGGCCATGTCTCCGCCGACGACCAGAATTGAATCTGCCGCATAGAGCTTTTTCACCAGCGCCAGCAGGCGCTTCTTATCAATGCTGTGGCTCAGCCCGCGAAGATTTGCCATGTCATGATTGAGCGATTCTTCGATGCGTCCTTCCAGACCCGAATTGCCACTGCTGCTTTCCAGCACATCAAAGGGCGTCGCCTGCGCCACCGACAGTTCATGCAGGTAACGCCGGAAATCGCGAAACCGCGGAAACCCCATCTCTCGAGCAATTCGCAAGAGCGTGGCCGGGGCGCTGTTTAGTTCTTTGGCCAGGTCGCGGAGGCTGTGCAACACATATCGTCGCGGATGCTCCAGAAGCGGCCGTATCACTTCCTGCCGCTTCGGTGAAAGCGCGCGCACTAGACTTGGAAACCTCGAGCCCCCTCTGCCTTTTCGCTTTTTTGCCATTGCGACTGGCCCCCATTTCGAAGGTGCATATGTCCCGGGAAGTGCGTATCTAATAACAGTTTCCTCTCTCAGGCAAGCGCGTCCGAGTTTTTGTTCTTTCTGTGGCGGTCCCGGCGTTCCCACCAAGCGCTTGGATATCGGACTCCCCTCGAATTTCTCGAGCAGTGGAAATCTCAATCTCACAAGGTCGAGTGTCACTAATCATGTGGACGAGTACAAAAGTTTGCTTTTGGCATTGTGACCGGGCTAAAATCTCGGTCGTCTTCAGAGGCCTGTAAATAGGTAAAAAAAGACTTGACTTAGGTTAGTGCGCTGGAGAGAATGCCGGTCGCGCCAGTTTCTGCCTTCCCTCTGTGAAACCGTTCCTCCCCTCCGCACCGCCGGAAAAGTCTGTGAGGATGACCGGTGGGAGAAAAGAAAGCTGAGGTCACCATTTCAGATGCAGATATGGATCGGGAAGTAGTCCGCTGTAGTGCGTGCGGACTCGTGCAATATCGGACAAAAACCGATAATTGCCGGCGCTGTGTGCGCTTGCTGCCTTCGAGGGTGACTTTCGTTATTCCCACACCTTCTCCGCAGGATGCCGCCAGCGATTCGCAGGCTGCGGAAGACTGGCCGAACCGCGAAACGGTCGAGAATATCGGACAGCGCATTCGCCAATTGCGCGAATCGCGCAGCATGACGCAGAGCCAGCTTCAAGCGCGCTCACGCGTCTCGCGTTCTTATCTCTCACGCATTGAGAGCGGACAGATGACCCCCAGCCTTGGCACGCTCGAAAAAATCGCCGAAGCTCTGGGAGTCGGGCTGAATCGCTTCTTCGTGCCCGAATCCACGGGCCAGACGCTGCTAGAGGATCCCTTCATTCAGGGATTGCGGCCATTCCTGCGGCAATTGGATTGGGCGCAGTGGCAGGGCATTCTGAAGCGATTACAAGCCATTAGCGATCACGTCAGCGGCAACGTCATGCGGTCGCCCATGCAGTCGATGCATGAGTCGAAAATGCCGCAGATGTCGCCGCGCCGGCACTCGTCGCCAATGGCATCTGCGCATCGCTGAATAAAGTTCAAATCGGAAATGGCTCGGCGGCGCTGGTGGTCGCCGCCGACCACGCACTATGCTTCATTTTACTTTTCGGGAAGCCCGAACCTCAGACATACCCTCTATCGCGCGTATTCGCGCCGCAGAATAGAAAACAGAAGAATATTGGACGAATCGCATAACGGTCTATTTGGCGGGCTAACTGCATACTAAACACCGCTCATGCCCCGCGTTAGCTATGTGTCTTACGAAGGGCATCCTCTTGTTGGTTTTATCGCCGGTCATCCACGCAGCGCCACTCATGTGACGGCGAGTTGGAGTGGATCAATGTGATTCCAGAGCGGCGCGGAAGCAGAATCGCCTCGGAATTGCTGTACTTGCTAGCGCACTGGTTTATTGCGCAGAAAGCGGTGCGCATCTGCGTGGATGTGCAGCCATCCAGCACTTCTGCGCGGCGGTTTTACAAACGCCACGGAGCAGAGGAGCTAAATCCTCACTGGATGTTCTGTAATGACCTTAAGGCTGTTCTTAGCGGACGCCAGAACACGAAAACCCTCAGCCCGCAATCATCGTTACCGCCCAAACGATGAAGACGCAGAAAAGAATCGCACCCAGAATAATCAACCGCTTGCGTGGCGCGTCGCCATTCTGTTTCGATTGCAAACCGGCGAGATCGCGCATGTTCTCACCTTCCTGGTCCGTTGTATTGGACGAGCGTTCCCCGGGGTAGATTGAATTAAGCGTAGCGAATGGATGCGCTAAAATCGAACCTTTGCGTCGGGACGCTTGTTCAAATGGACACTATCTATGAAGCGCACCTTGCGATTATCGTAGGTGAGAACGAGCGAATGAGTGCGAATGCCTTCGCCGAAGAAACGCACGCCTCGCAACAGATTTCCCTCCGTCACCCCCGTACACGCGAAGATGATTTTCTTGCCGGGCGCGAGCTCTTCCGTTTTGTAGACTTTCTTGGCGTCGGTGACGCCCATTTTCCCCAGCCGCTCCTGCTGTTCGGGATTGGAAACGACCAGCCGCGCGGTGATCTCGCCGTTCAGGCATTTCAGCGCCGCAGCGGTCAGCACTCCCTCCGGAGCGCCTCCCGTGCCCATCACGGCATGAACGCCGGAACCCAAAACCGCCGCAGCGATTCCTGCGGAAAGATCTCCGTCGCTAATTAGCCGAATGCGTGCGCCGGCTTTGCGAATGTCGCCGATCAGCTTTTCGTGGCGCGGCCGGTCTAGCACAATCACCACCAGGTCTTCCACCAAGCGGTCGAGCCGGCGGGCAATTGCTTTCAAATTATCTTTTACCGGCGCGTCGAGTTCCACGGCGCCGCGGCACGTCGGCCCAACAACAATTTTTTCCATGTACAAATCTGGCGCGTGCAGCAGCCCGCCCGCCTCGCTGGCAGCAAGAACGGTGATGGCATTCGGCTCGCCGGTCGCGCAAAGATTTGTTCCCTCCAGAGGGTCAACGGCAATGTCCACTGGTGGATAGTTATCTTTATGCTTTGACGCCAACCCAACTTTTTCGCCGATGAAGAGCATGGGCGCTTTATCGCGCTCGCCTTCGCCAATGACAATAGTGCCGTCCATGCCCACGCTATCCATTTCGCGCCGCATGGCTTCGACCGCCGCGGCGTCCGCTTTCTCGCGCTCGCCCAGGCCCATCGTATGCGCGCAAGCGATTGCCGCCTGCTCCACCACGCGCAGAAATTCAAGGCAAGTTTGTCTTTCCATATAAACTCCTGCAAACTTCGCGAATTACGTTCAAGGGATCGCTGAATTAATGTCCCTCGCGCCGCATTTTTCAAATGTAGCTGTGATCATTCGAAGGCCGCAATTCCGGTGATGCGCTCCCCGATTATCAATTTGTGAATATCGTTTGTGCCTTCGTAGGTATACACCGACTCAAGATTGGTCATGTGACGCATGATGCAGTAATCGTCCACGATTCCGTTCGCGCCAAGAATGTCGCGCGCTTTTCGCGCCGTTTCCAGCGCGATGGCCACATTATTCATTTTCATCATCGAGATATGCGATGGATGCACGCGCGATTGGTCCTTCAGCCGCCCCACTTGCAACGCGAGAAACTGCGCCTTGGTGATTTCCGTAATCATCCATGCGAGTTTTTCCTGCACCAATTGGTGCGCGGCAATCGGTTTATTGCCGAATTGTTTCCGCTCCTTTGCATAGCGCAGCGCCGTATCGTAGCAGGCCATGGCCGCTCCGATTCCGCCCCATCCGATTCCGTAGCGCGCCTGATTCAAACAGGAAAGCGGCCCTTTCAATCCTTCCACGCCGGGGAGAATATTTTCCGCCGGAATTTTGCAATCGCTCATCGCCAGCCCTGAAGTCACCGAAGCGCGCAGCGACCATTTGCCGTGTACATCCCAAGCTTTGAATCCCGGCGTGTCTTTTTCCACCAAAAAGCCGCGAATTTTTCCGTCTTCGCATTTCGCCCAGACCAGCGCCACGGCGGATACCGAACCGTTGGTGATCCACATTTTTTCGCCGTTCAAAATGTAGCTGTCGCCTTTGCGCACCGCTCGCGTCAGCATCCCGCCGGGATTCGAGCCGAATTGCGGCTCGGTCAGGCCAAAGCAGCCGATTGCTTTTCCGGAAGCGAGTTGCGGCAGCCATTTTTCCTTTTGCGCCTCGGAGCCAAAAGTGTAAATGGGATACATGACCAGGCCCGATTGCACTGAGGCGAAGCTGCGCAATCCGGAATCTCCGCGCTCCAGTTCCTGCATCACCAGCCCGTATTCCACATTCGACATACCCGCGCAGCCGTAGCCTTTCAGGTTGGCGCCAAAAAATCCCAGCTCCGCGATCGTCGGCACCAAATGCATGGGGAATTTGGCGTCACGATTGTATTGCTCGATGATGGGGAGAATCTGATCATCCACAAATTTCCGCGCGGTCTGGCGGGCGAGCTTTTCTTCGTCGCTGAGCAGGGAATCGAAGTCGAGAAAATCGACTCCGGAAAAACTGGGCATGCGGCCTCTCCTTTAATCCTTACTACTCTGCCGATTGTGGTGCGAAAAAGCAGGCGCATTAGAATAACATTCCTGCAGCCTGCGCGAAATGATGCGTCTCCGTGGCTGGCGCCTCGAGCGGCTTTTTCAAATCTTTTCGGTTGCGTTGCTGCTTTGTTTCGGTCCCGCTTCTTGCTTCTGCTTCAACCGCGCCGCGACGAGCTTGATCTCCCCGTAAGAGATCTCCGGCGGCAGAGCTTCCTTTACCGGCTTGAGCCGCTCGCATCCGAGCCGCGCGCACGCCTCCTCAATCCGCGTTTGCTTTTCCGTTGCAATCCAATTCGGCTGGAATTCCAAAATCCCTCTTTCCAGAAGCCCAGCAACTAGGTCGAGCACGCTTGAGAGCTGACGCCCCCGCGCCTTGGCAATCTCTTCGAATGTCCGCCCTTGCCCCAATAACCGCATGGTCTCCTCAGCAGGTTTTGTTTTTTCCCCTCCCGGCTGCGAAGCACGTGCGCCGCGGCCGAATTCCTCCAGCGCATCCAAAATAGCCTGGCCATACATCTCGGTCTTGCGGTCGCCAAAGCCGGATACTCGCCGAAGCTCGCTCAGCGTGCGCGGCCGCACACGGCAGAGTTCGTCGAGCGAAGTGTCATGCATAATGATGAACGCGGCGATGCCATGCTCTCTTGCTGTCGTCCGGCGCCACTCTCGCAGATATTCGCGCAGCTCTCGATCAGGATCTGTGGGGTCAGCCGGGCCGACGGCGGCCGCGGCGCTGCGTTTTGCGGTTTTTCTCGTCGGAATGCTCGCTGCCAGCCAGTCGGGCTCTCCGACGCACACATCGCAAGCTCCGCAAGTCTTCCATTTTCGAATTTCCCCAAAATGGCTGCAAATCTGATGATGCCGGCATTCCTGCGCTTCCACAAATCGCCGAATTTCGCGGTAACGCTGCCAGGCGCGTTCTTTTTCCGGCTGGTCATCTAGCTGCTGCACAAAATACGTCAGCAATCCCACATCACGCTTCTGCCACAATAAGACACATTCCGCCGCTTGCCCGTCGCGTCCCGCGCGTCCTGCTTCCTGGTAATATTGTTCGATCGATTTCGGCAACGCGAGATGAATCACTGCCCGCACGCTTGCTTTGTTAATTCCCAATCCAAAAGCAATTGTGCCAACGATCACTCGCACTTCATCGGACATCCAGCGCTCTTGATTCCGCCGCCGCGCGTCGCCATCCATCTTGCCGTGATACGCAATCGCGGGAATTCCCTGTTCCGCCAGAAAATCAACCGTCTCTTCCACGCGAGCAATCGTAGGCGCATAAACGATTACGTTGTTCTCCGCATACTTCCGCAAGCCCCGAACCAGCAATTCGGACTGTTCGCGTTCCGTGCATTCTTTCGCGATATAGCGCAAATTCGGCCGGTGGAAGCTTGCGATGTACTTGTCGGGGTTACGCAACCTAAGTTGATCGATAATGTCGTGCCGTACCCGCCGCGTCGCGCTTGCTGTAAATGCTGCAATCGGAACCTGGGGAAAATGTTCGCGCAAACGGTTTAGTTGCCGGTATTCCGGCCTGAACTCGTGTCCCCATTCCGAAATGCAGTGCGCCTCATCAATCGCAAAGAAGGAAACCGGTACGCGGTTCAGCCATTCGAGGGTATCTTCGCGCGCAAGCCTTTCCGGCGAGAGGTACAAGAGCCGGTACGCTCCCTGCATCGCCTTGTGCAAAACCCGCGACTGCGCGTTCGCTGCGAGCGTGCTGTTCAGCAACGCTGAAGGGATCCCCATCTGGGTAAGCTGCGCGACTTGATCCTGCATCAGCGCAATCAATGGCGACACCACGATTACTGTTTTTTCCTGCAAAATTGCCGCCGGCAGCTGATAACAGAGCGATTTTCCACCGCCTGTCGGCATCACTACGCAGCTGTCGCGCCCGCCTAGCAAGCTGTTGACGACGCCTTCTTGCAAGGGACGGAACCCGTCGTATCCCCAGTATCGCCTTAGCGCCGCCAGCAACTCTTTTTCCGGGCTCACGCATGAAGTATATCAACAGCGTACGGCCATCTATAATAATTTGGGTGTGGCGATCGGAAATTCACGGCCATCTGACTAAAGGCCCGAAAGGTCAACGACATCTTGCGCAGCGCTATGCGTTCAGCGGAATGTTCAATTTCTCGGCGAGTTGATAGGGATCAAAAGGGCTGTTCGCGAAATAGCGGCCGTTGATTTCGAATGTTGGAACCTTTCGCCGGCCGTTATTGACGCGAAGAACCAGGTCTTCGGCTTCCGGCGATTGGTCAATGTTCACTTCACGGAATGTGACTCCGCGTTCCTGCAAGAAGAGCTTGGCCCTGCGGCAATCCACGCACCAACGTGTCGTGTACATCGTAATCGCAGCCACCGTCCAATTCCCTCCACCCTGCTCTATCTATAGATGATGTCCGGGCAAATTGAGCGGTTTCAGACTGATCGATCGGAGGTGCATCGAAACGAAACACGAGAAGGTCCGAAATCAATCTTGTATCAGCGTTGGGTAGCGGCTGTGGCAACCGTCCCGGCTTTCGAGGCAGCTTCGAGGCGGGCTTGGGCGCGGTCCAGCGCCAAAGTAATCTCCGCGGCGTTTTTGTCCGCAGCGCCGCCTTTGCTCAATTCGCTTTTCGCCCTCTCAAGCGCCTCGCGAGCGCGGTCGATGTTGATTTCGCCAGCGCGTTCGCAAGCATCGGCGAGTACAATCACGCGTCCGGGAAGTACTTCGGCAAAACCGCCGAGCACCGCGAAATATTCGCTTTGCCCGCCCTTGCGATAGAAGAGCGTTCCCATGCCCAGCTCGCTCAAAAGCGGCGCGTGGCCGGGAAGGATGCCCATATAGCCTTCTTTGCCGGGCACCTCGACGTAATCAACAGTTTCGTCAAGCATGTGCCGTTCCGGCGTAACGATTTCGAGTTCGAGATTTTCCGGTAGCATTTTTTTGACTTACAAGCGCCTCGTATTCGCGCTGTTTTACGCCGTAGCCGCCATTTGCTCAGCCCTTTCTTGCACTTCTTCGATTGTTCCTACCATGTAGAAGGCCTGCTCCGGGAGCTCGTCGTGCTTTCCCTCCACGATTTCCTTGAAGCCACGAATGGTGTCTTCAATCTTGACGTATTTTCCTTCGAATCCGGTGAACTGCGCGGCCACGAACATTGGCTGGGCCATGAATTTCTGAATTTTGCGGGCACGCGCCACAGTCATCTTGTCTTCTTCGGGCAATTCCTCGATGCCCAGGATGGCGATGATGTCTTGTAAATCCTTGTACCGCTGCAGCGTCGACTTCACCGAGCGCGCCACGTCATAGTGCTCCTGGCCTACGATCCTTGCATCGAGAATCCGCGAGAAGCTGGCGAGCGGGTCCACCGCAGGATAAATGCCGAGTGAGGCGAGCTGACGACTCAGATTGGTGGTCGCGTCGAGATGGGCGAACGTCGCTGCCGGGGCAGGATCCGTATAGTCGTCGGCGGGCACATAGACAGCTTGCACCGATGTGATGGATCCTTTCTTCGTCGACGTGATGCGCTCTTCTAGCTCGCCAATTTCCGTGTTCAAGTTCGGCTGATAGCCTACCGCCGAAGGCATGCGGCCCAGCAGAGCGGAGACTTCCGAGCCCGCCTGCACGAAGCGGAAAATATTGTCGATGAAGAGCAGCACGTCGAGGCCTTCGGCGTCACGGAAATATTCGGCGACTGTCAGGCCGGTCAATCCGACGCGAAGACGCGCGCCGGGCGGCTCGGTCATCTGGCCATAAATCAGCGCCGCGCGAGACTTCTCCGAATTGCCGGGGACGACGACGCCCGATTCCGTCATTTCGAGCCACAGGTCATTGCCCTCGCGAGTGCGCTCGCCCACTCCGGCAAAAACCGAAACGCCGCCATGCTTCATCGCGACGTTGTGAATCAGTTCCATAATGAGCACGGTTTTGCCTACGCCCGCGCCGCCGAATAATCCGATTTTGCCGCCCTTAAGATAAGGCTCAATCAGGTCCACAACTTTAATTCCGGTCTCGAACATTTCGAGCGTGGTGGATTGCTGGTCAAGCGGCGGCGCCGGGCGGTGAATCGGCCAGCGCTCCTTCGTTTTCACTTCACCAAGCTTGTCCACAGGCTCGCCGAGCACGTTCAACACCCGGCCAAGAGTCCCGCGCCCGACCGGTACGGAAATTTCTTCGCCAAGGTCGAAAGCCTTCATCCCGCGCACCACGCCCTCCGTGGGCTTCATCGAGACGCAGCGCACGCGGCCTTCGCCGAGGTGCTGCTGGACTTCGCTGATCAAGTCTATGGGGTCTTCGACATCGAATCCTTCGCTAGTGATGCGCACCGCGCTGTAAATCAGTGGCAAGTGGCCCTCTTCGAATTGCACGTCGACCACCGGGCCAATCACCTGCACCACGTGACCTGTTTTCAAATCTCTTTTCTGAGCCGCTTGATTCTCTGCCATCGAAAAGCTCCCTTATGAGGACGCCGCGAATGAGGCGCCGCTTACGATTTCAATAATTTCTTTGGTGATGCTGGCCTGGCGGATCTTGTTCATGTCCAGCGTCAAATCGCGAATCAGTTCGCCCGCGTTGGTGGTCGCCGCATCCATCGCAGTCATGCGCGCGGCATGCTCGGCGGCCGCGGATTCCAGCAGAATGCGAAAAACTTCGTTCTCCAGGTAGCGCGGAACGAGTTTTGCGAAAATTTCCTCAGGCGGCTCCTCGTAGATGTAATCCACGCTCTCAGCGAGCCTTTGCGATTCGGTTTTCTTGACGCCTTCGCGATGGGTATCTGCGGTGGCGGATTCTTCGGAGGCTAGGATTTCTTTCTTGAGCGGGAGAATTTTCTCGAGCCGCAACCGTTGCACCATCACGCTCTTGAATTCGTTATAGATCGCGTAAACCGCGTCCACTTCGCGCGAAGCGTACAGCTCCGATATGCGCTGGCAGATCTTCTCGGCGTGCTGAAACTCGACGTGCATTGAGACGTTCAGGAATTCAGCAGCCAGCGTCCACTTGCGGCGCTTGAGCGCTTCCACGCCTTTGCGCCCCACGGCGATGGTTTGCAGTTCTTTGCCTGTAAATTCGCGGCGATATTCGAACGTGCGGCGCAAAACATTGGCGCTGAACGGCCCGCTCAGCCCTTTATCCGCCGTGACCACAAAAAGGAGAATGCGCTCCTCGGGACGTTGTTCGAGGAGCGCGTGTTGCGGCTCGGAGACGCGCTGCATCGCCGATTGCAGCACGCGCCGGATTTCCTTGGCGTAAGGTCGCGCGCGAAACACCGCTTCCTGAGCGCGGCGCAGCTTCGCGGCTGAGACGAACTTCAGCGCGCGCGTGATCTGCTGTGTGTTTTTCACAGACCGGATACGGCGGCGGTAATCGAGCAGCGTTGGCATGCGTGCGGTCTATTGCCGCTCAGTCGGCGGCAGCGGCCTCCGTCGTTTGACTCTCGGCGGCAACAAACTGATTCTTGAAATCGTCCAGCGCCTTTTTCATGTCAGCGCGCAGCGCGTCATCAATCGCTTTCTTCTGCGCCAGCGTCTTCAATACATTGCTGTAATTCGTTTCCATGAACGGATAGAGCTCCTTCTCAAATCGCCGCACTTCCTCCACGGGGATGTCGTCCAAATAGCGATTCGTGCCCGCAAAAATGATCAGCACTTGTTTTTCTACAGGCAACGGCTGGAACTGATCCTGCTTCAGCAACTCGGTAAGGCGCTGGCCGCGACCCAGTTGCGCCTGTGTGGCTTTGTCCAATTCGGAGCCGAATTGCGCGAACGCGGCCAGTTCGCGATACTGCGCCATGTCCAACCGCAGAGAGCCGGCGACCTGACGCATCGCTTTGATCTGCGCGTTTCCGCCGACGCGGCTGACCGAAATGCCCGCGTTGATCGCGGGGCGCACGCCGATGTTGAACAGATCGGACTCCAGATAAATCTGCCCGTCGGTGATCGAAATGACGTTCGTGGGAATGTATGCGGAAACGTCTCCAGCCTGCGTTTCAATCACAGGCAGCGCGGAAAGCGATCCGCCGCCGAGCTGGTCGCTCATTTTGGCCGCGCGTTCCAGCAGGCGCGAGTGCAAGAAGAACACGTCGCCGGGATAAGCCTCGCGTCCAGGCGGACGCCGCAGCAGCAGCGAAATTTCGCGATACGCTTGCGCATGCTTGGAAAGATCGTCGTAGAAGCAGATGGCGTGTTTCTTGTTGTCGCGGAAAAATTCGCCCATAGCGCACGCCGCGAATGGCGCGATGTATTGCATGGTGGCCGGTTCGGAAGCCGACGCAGCGACCACGATGCTGTGCTCCATCGCGCCGCTGTCGGTGAGCGTTTTCACCACTTGCGCGACTGTCGAGCGCTTCTGCCCGACCGCGCAGTAGATGCAAATCAGGTCGCTGCCCTTCTGATTGATAATCGTGTCCAGGATGATGGCGGTTTTCCCAGTCTGGCGATCGCCGATAATGAGTTCGCGCTGGCCGCGGCCGATGGGAATCATGGAATCAATGGCCTTGATGCCTGTCTGCACTGGCTCGCGAACCGGTTGGCGGTCGATCACGCCGGGAGCGAGGCGTTCCAGAGGACTGCGTTCGGTGGTGGAGATTGGGCCTTTATCGTCGAGGGGCTGCCCTAGCGGATTCACCACGCGTCCTATCAACGCTTCGCCCACGGGCACGGACATGATTGTCTTGGTGCGCTGAACGGTGTCGCCCTCTTCAATTTTTGTGTAATCACCGAGCAGCACGGCGCCGACCTGATCTTCCTCGAGGTTCAGCGCGATGCCCACCACGTCGTGCGGAAACGAAAGCATTTCGCCGGCCATGGCTTTGTCCAGGCCGTGAATGCGTGCGATACCGTCGCCTACGGAAATTACCGAGCCGACTTCTTCGACGGCCATCACCTGCTGATAATTTTCAATCTGTTGGCGAATTATTTTTGTGATCTCGTCAGCCTTGATTGTAGCCATTCACGCTCCTATTGCGATTCCAGCTGCGCGCGCAGGCGGTTGAGCTGCTCGCGGACTGATCCATCATAAATCGTGGACCCGATCCGCACGGTAGCGCCGCCGATCAGCTGGGGATTCAACTGGTACTGCGACTGCACTTTTTTGCCGGTGACGCCTTCAAGCGATTGCGTCAGCCGCGATTTTTCCGCCGCGGAAAGTTCGTGCGCCGAAATCACTACGGCGTCGACAATTCCCAGGCGGCGATTCATTTCCGTTTCGAATGCCTGCTGGATCTCTTTAACAATTCCAGTGCGTCCGTGATCGATCACGACAAAAATGAAATTTCGTACCTCTGGGTGCGTTCCCATTTTTGCGGCGATTTCGCCGGCCACCGATTTCTTCGCGTCCGCGCTTACCGAAGGATTCGCGAGCAGATTGCGCAGGTCAGCAGACTCTGCGAAAACCTGGGCGAAATCAGCCAGGTCCCTGCGGATTTTCTCCGCCTCGTTGCGCTCGAACGCGACGTCCGCAAGCGCCGCGGCGTAACGCTGCGCCAGCGCGCTCACTGCGCTGTCCCTTCCAGCTCAACGACGAAGCTGTTGAAGAGGCTCGATTCCGTTTGTGCGCTGATTCGTTCACGGAGCAGCGCTTCGGCTCGCTCCAGAGCAGCCCGCGCGGCGATGGCTTTCAGTTCCATTTGAGCGGCGCGTTCTGCGGCGCGAATTTCCGCCTGCGCGGACTGTGCAACACGCTTGGCTTCCTCTTGGGCGAGCGCGCGAATGTGTTCGGCCTCGGCGGCGCTTTCTCGTTTCGAGCGAGCGCGTAAGTCCGCAACCTCATTGTCAAGCATGGACATTTTTTGTTCCGCTTCGCGCTCCTGGCGCTGCGCCTCTTCCTGCGCGCGGGCGCTCTCCGCGATGGCGTCGGCAATGGCTTTCTGGCGGCTGCGGAAGTAACGAGGAGTCTTCTTGGCGAAAACCCACACCAGCGCACCGACAAGAATCAGGAAATTAATCCAGCGGTAGACCCAGCCTGTGGTGCTCCCCGCTTCCGCCTGAGGATTGGTGACCGCAAAAACGGGCGCCGCAAACACGGCCAGGGCGAAAACTGCTGCGCCCAGGCGTGAGAACCACGCTGAAAAGCGGCAGCTCATCGCACGCCTCCGGCCGGTGCGGCGGGACGGTCCAAAATAATCTGGGCAATGCGGCCGGCGAGCTCGGCGCTTTGACCTTCGAGCTGTCCGCGGGCCGCCTCGAATTCGCGATGGATGCGCTCCTTCTCTGTGTGCACTTGTTTCTGCGCGGCATTGCGCGCCTCGCGAAGCACCCTGGTGCGCTCCTCAAGCGCCGTCTGGCGAGCTGCTTCCTGCTCTGCAAAAACGCCCGCGCGAGCTTTACGCAACGCGTCTTCGTAGGTGTGTACTTTGTCTTTGGCCGCGGCTTGCACCGCTTCTGCTTCCGCGCGAGCCTTGCTGATGCGCGCATTGCGTTCCGCCAGAGCGCGCTGCAAAGGCCGGAAAAAATTCGTGCTCAAAAACCAATAAAACAAAAGAAACAGAATGATTGACGGGACAGACTTTAGAAAGAGCCAGCCGAGCTGTTGCAGAATCTGCATCGCACACTATTGCGACCGCCGCATGTCCTCCGTGGATTTGCTTGAAGCTTGGCGGCTCGTCGCCGCCATAGGGCACTTTTTCACGCACTGCAAAGCCAGCAATTATCGCATCCCTTGTTTGCGCCGTCAACGGCTTGCACTCGTTGGAATAGGAAAGGGACATCGTTACCCCTTGGCGGAATTGTTGTGTGTGAGTCCGAAGCGACGACCCTGGCAGAAAACGATGTTTTTGGTAGGCTGGTGGGCTAATCTCAAGGGAGGGTCCTTTATGGCGAACCTGCCAAGCCGCGAAGACGCCTGGAAATTGTTATGCGAATACACGCAGAATGAAAATCTGCGTAAGCATGCGCTGGCCGTAGAGGCTTGCGTGCGCGCGTACGCGCGAAAAACCGGCGCGGATGAGGAAATTTGGAGCCGCGCGGCGTTGCTGCATGATTTCGATTATGAGCGGTGGCCCAATGCCGAGCACCATCCTGACAAGGAGCATCCCGCGCAGGGCGCGAGCGTGCTGCGCGAGCGCGGCTACCCCGAAGAAATGGTCCATGCCATCCTGGCGCATGCGGATTACACCGGCGTGAAGCGCGAATCAGCTCTGGACCACACGCTATTTGCTTGCGATGAGCTTGCCGGATTCCTGACCGCCTGCGCGCTGATTAAACCGAGCAAGAAAATTGCGGAGGTCGAGACTCCGTCCGTGAAAAAGAAATTGAAAGACAAAGCCTTCGCGCGCGGCGTGAATCGGGATGACGTACGCCGGGGCGCAGAAGAGTTGGGCGTGACGCTGGATGAGCACATCGCAACGTGCATCGAGGCCATGCGCGGCATCGCCGGCGAATTGGGACTTGCGTGATTTAGGATCGCTCGCCGAGCACGATTTCCTCCGTGTGTTAGAATTGCAATTTCTATGGAAAGAGCTGCGGATATTTTAGGCGCGACGCTGCGCAGAATGAAAAATCCCGACGCCGCGCCAGCTTGGCTTAATGCGCGGTGGGCCGTGCTGGTCGGTGACACGATAGCCGCCCATGTCCGGCCGGTGAATTTGGCGAAGGGCGTTTTGCGCCTGGAAGCGGATTCACGCGAATGGAAACTGCAGGCGGAAATGATGAATGAGAGTTTACGCGAGCGCGTAAATCGCGACTGGCGCGGCACGCTGGTGCGCGAACTGCGCGTCGAAGTGAAACATGGCGCAAAGCTGCGGCACGAGTTCGACAATAATTATTTGCCGTTCCTGCGCAAACGCGCTAAGCCAAAATCATGAGAATCAACCGCGAAGACGTCTTGCATGTTGCCGAGCTGGCCCATCTCGAACTCAATGATACGGAAGTTGAGAAATTCCGCGAGCAGCTGGACGGAATCTTGAGCTACATCGACAAGCTGAAGGAACTGGATGTGTCGGGCGTCGAGCCGATGGCGCAAATCCTTGAAGCGCAAGCCGCGCCAGAGGCAACGCTGCGCCAGGACATAGTGCATTCGTGCGATGTCGCGTCAGCGATTCTGGAACAAGCGCCAGAAGCGAAGGCTCCGTACTTTCGCGTACCCAAGGTCATTGACAAGTAAACGACGACCGGCAAAACGGCAGGTGACAGCCCGCGTGAACTACTCGTGAGCGCAGCAACGCAATGGACAATTGCTTCAATCCGCGGCGCGCTGGAGGCGAAAACTATTTCCGCGCGCGAGCTTACCGCTGAATTTTATTCACGCATCGAGAAACACAATCCTGAACTGAACGCATTCCTTGCGCTTTCACACGAACGAGCTTACGCGCAGGCCGAGCGCGTCGACACTCTGCGTGCGCGCGGCGAAAAGCTTCCTTCTCTCGCGGGCGTCCCGGTGGCCATCAAAGACGTGCTCAGCACGCGCGGAGTGCGCACGACGTGCGGGTCACGAATCCTTGAGAATTATGTTCCGCCGTATGACGCGACCGCCGTGGCGCGTCTGGAAAAGGCTGGCGCGGTAATCCTCGGCAAAACCAATTGCGATGAGTTCGCCATGGGCAGCTCGAACGAAAATTCCGCGTACGGGCCGGTGCGCAATCCGGCGGCGCTCGACCGTGTGCCGGGCGGTTCGAGCGGCGGCTCCGCAGCAGCCGTTGCCGCCCATTTGGCCGTGGGCGCGCTGGGAACGGATACGGGCGGCTCAATCCGTCAGCCGGGCGCACTCTGCGGCGTGCCGGCGTTGATGCCGACGTATGGCCGCGTATCGCGCTACGGCCTGATTGCCTTCGCCTCATCGCTGGACCACGTTGGGCCGTTTGCAACGACCACAGCTGACATCGCCGCCCTCCTCGGCGCTATCGCCGGCCGCGATGAAAGGGATTCCACCTCGGCTGACGTTCCAGTGCCCGATTATTCCGCCGAATTGCAAAAGAAACTCACTGGCGTGCGCATGGGCATTCCCAAAGAGTATTTTGACGAGGGCATGGATCCTGAGGTGCGCCAAAAGATTGAAAAAGGTATCGAAATTCTAAAAAAGCTCGGTTGCCAGCCCGTCGATTTGAGCATGCCACATACCGATTACGCGATTGCCACCTATTACATCGTCGCTAACGGGGAAGCGAGCTCGAATCTGGCACGATTTGACGGCGTGCGTTACGGGCTGCGCGTGAACGGCGGTAATTTGCGCGAAATGTACAAGAAAACTCGTGGTCAAGGATTTGGGCCCGAAGTGAAACGCCGCATCATGCTTGGCACATATGCGCTGTCGTCGGGATATTACGACGCTTACTACTTGCGGGCCCAGAAGGTTAGATCGCTGATCACACGGGACTTCATCGCGGCATTCGAGAAAGTGGACATAATCGTCACACCTACATCGCCTACGCCAGCTTTTCGGATCGGTGAGCGCGTCAATGACCCATTGTCGATGTATCTATCTGATATTTATACTGTTACTGGAGATCTGGCAGGTGTGCCGGCAATATCTATCCCGTGCGGCACGGCTTCTGAACGTTTGCCCGTTGGCTTGCAGATTGTCGCTCCGCATTTCGCCGAGGCGCGCATCTTGCAGGTAGCAAAGGCATTTGAAGATGCAGGCGGCTTTACTGTGTGAGCTAAGCCCAGGCGGCAAATCTTCCAAAAACTGTAGATGCATTCAAAGGATGAGCAAAATAGTTCTCTTTTTCCGACTCTTGGTGCCATATTTTATGTTTGGCGGTCTCCCGCAAGTCGCGTAAATCCTTGTTCATCAAACGATTCGCGGAAAGTGCGAATTGGCGGCGCTAGCTGAGGGATTTGGCACGCCACGTGCTCGCTATATTGCGTCCGATCGCCCGAAAAGTGACCGGGAGGGAAAAGAAAAATTGTCCAGTATCCCGTCAAGCCAGAAATTCTTCACCGAAGACGAAGTGTCCCGCCTAACTGGAATTTGCCTGCAGCATTTGCGAACCTTGGCGCAAACCAAGCACCTTGGATCCTTGATTCGCGCTGCTGGAGCCGCTGGTGCGGAAGCCGAAAAGTGGCTTTTCACGAATTCGGAGTTGATGATTCTCAACGTGCTCTGCCCGCGCTGCGAACACTAGATCGCTTCGATACTGAACGCTGCATTGGATCCCTAGCCTGCCAGCAAACCGCAGCATTCACAAAAGCATCCCAAAATTGAGCCGTTCCTAGCCTATAATTATTCAGCTATGCGTACCCGCCGCGAATTTTCGTTAATGCTGTTTCTCGTGCTTGTCATCGTCGCCGCGCTGGCCGCCATTTCGACCAGAGCCAGCGCCCGGGTGAATTCTCAGCAGGATCCTTCCACGGTTCCGGCTTTGCACGGCAAAAAGCTAGTGATGAAGGACGGCAGCTTTCAATTGGTTCGGAGCTATCAGGTTGAGGGAGATCGGGTCCGATATTTCAGCATCGATCGCTCCGAATGGGAGGAAATTCCTACTTCCGAGATCGATTGGGCGGCGACCAAAAAGGCCCAAGCTGAAGAAGCAAAACAAGACGTCGCTTTGACAGCCAAAATTGAGTCCGATGAAGCTGAGGCCAAGATTGCTCCTCTGGACGTGGATGCTAGCTTTGAAGTGCTGCCGGGAGTTTTCCTTCCTCCGGGCGATGGATTCTTCATTTTGGATGGGCATGCTATTTTCCCCCTGCTGCAATCGTCAGCTTCGACAAAAAACAGCAAGCGTCACACCATTGAGCGCCTGATTGTCCCTATACCGATAATTCCATCACAGACCAGCGTGGACTTGCCCGGCCGGCACGCGAAATTTCGCATCACCAATCCAACGCCGGAGTTCTATTTTCGCAGTTCCGACGATGTGGAACCACAAGTGGAACTGATTCAGGCCCATGTGAAAGGCGACAAACGGCACATCGAAAATATCGACAGCCTTTTTGGGCAGCGCAGCGATAATGGAAAAACGATTTCGCTGCAAAGTTGGCAAGTAGCAAAAGGCGTATATCGCTTTACTCTGGGACAAGGGCTCGCGCCCGGTGAATACGCGCTTGCGGAATTTTCCCCGAAGGAAGGCATTAACCTGTTGCTCTGGGATTTCGGCGTTGACGCTGCTTCGAAAAAGTCCACCGAAAGAAAATAGAGAGCAATCCTAGAGCTCGTTGATTTTAGGCTCGGCACTGGAGAGCGCTTGCTGAACGAGCGAAATTAGCTCGGACATTTGAAACGGCTTCTGCAGGGCGCGCGCACCTTTCATTTCTAGCTTTGAGATTTGCCGCGAGTCGAGGAGCTCGCCCGTCATCACGATGAACTGCGGCGACACCTGGCCCGCGCGGCTGCAGACTCGCTTAAACAGATCGGTTCCGCTTTCTCTTCCCAAATTCAGGTCGCATAGCACCAGGTCGTAATCGCGCTTCTCCAATCGCTTCCAAGCTTCTTCTATCGTTGCCACTGCACTAACATTCGCGCCTCGAGCCTTGAGAGCTTCCTCGATTAGCTCGCGCACACCCTGCTCATCATCAACCACCAGAATGAAGCATCCTTTCAGGTCTACATGCGCCGGTCGAGCAGATTTGTTTGCATTATCAGATTTAATAGCAGGCGCCGCGCCTTTCGCCACTGGCAGCAGAATGCGCAAGCGCGCACCGCCCAGTGGGGAATTCTGCGCCTCGATTGTTCCGCCATGCTCTTTCACAATGACCAGGGCGATGGTGAGCCCCAGTCCCGAGCCGCCGCTGCTGCGGCGCGTGGTGAAAAACGGATCAAAAATCTTCGAGCGAAGCTCCGGCCGAATTCCCGGGCCGTCATCATCAAGCAGAATTTCCTGTTTGCCATCCGCTTGAGCAACACGCACCACGATTTGGCCATAATCGCGCGCCGACCCTATGGCTTGCTCGGCATTAGAAATCAGATTCACAAGCACCTGGATCATGTGATTCGGATTTACATCGACGGGCGGCAAATCCGCGGCAGCGTCCACCTGCACTTTGATGTGGCGAGCCTGCAGCTCGCTTTTGCGCAATTCGAGCGCCCTTCCTATCAGTTCCGTAGCGCGGATATTCTGGCTTTGCGTCCGGGAAGGCCGCGAAAACATCAGCAAGCCTTGGACCAGCTCGGCTGCCCTGCGCGCCTGCTGATGGATGAGTTCCGATTGCCGCCGCGAAACATCGTCGGCCGCCCGCTCACGCAGCAGGTCGCTGACGCCGAGAATCGCAGTAAGCGGATTGTTGAGTTCGTGAGCCACGCCAGAGACCATTTGACCGACGGCCGCCAGCTTTTCCGATTGCAGCAATTGTTCCTCGATCCGGCGCGACTCGGTAACATCGCGGGCAGAAGCGACCACGCCAATGATCCTGCCGTCGGCGTTGGTCAGCGGGCTCGCGTTGGCTCGAATGGTGCGCCAGCCGCCTTCTCTGTGAGCGGTACGATATTCGATGGTACCGAAGCTGGTTTCTCCGCTGGTCAGGCGCCGGAAAAAATCAACGAGTCGCTCGCGATCTTCCGGGTGCGGACGCTCTTCCAGACGCAGGCCAACGAATTCTTCCGGCGTGTAGCCCAAAATCTCCTGAACGCGCGGACTGACGAATGTGTAGCGCCCGTTCGTGTCGAGCACAGCAATAATGTCGGGAAATGAAGCGACCAGACGGCGCACAAATTCCTGCTCTTCCCGAAGGCGTTTCTCCATTTGCTCACGCTCGGTAATGTCCACCAGCGAGCCCTGAAAACGCACAAATTCGCCTTTCGCATCGCGTATCGCCACGCTGGAGTTGCGCGCGTGCAGCAGCGAACCGTCTTTGCGCCGCAAAGATAGCTCGTGGTTGCGAACAACGCCGCGCTTTTGCAACTCCGCAATCAGCGCCGCGCGCTCCGCGGCATCGGCAAAGTGCCGATCTGCAGGCGGTTTCAGCAGTTCTTCCTTATTTTCGTACCCCAGCATGCGCATGGCCGCGGGATTTACGTCGAGGAATTCTCCAGCCGGACTCGCGAAGTAGACGCCTTCTTGAAGTGTTCCAAAAAGGTCGGCAAATCGTGATTCAGCTTCCCACTGTTCGGAAATATCACGCGCTAAACCGCTGATTCCAGATACTTCTCCATTCTTCATCGCCGCGTACAGCGTGCAATCGTAAAAGCGAACTTTCTGGTGACGCCGCCAGCGCACTCGCACGACGCCGCTCCATGACTGATTTTCCACGAAACGCGGCAACGCTCGCACCAGCTCTTCGCGCGTAGGTTCAGCGATGAACTCTTCAAGAGGATGATTGACAATTTCCGCAAAAGGAAGGCCCAGCACGTCCGCGAATTGCCGATTGACGACACGGAATTGGCCATCCAACGAAAGATTGAACGCGATACGGTCAAAGCTGTCGATGAGCTCACGAAAGCTTTTCTGGGAGCGAGTGACAATATCGAATAGCGCTTCACCATTCGGGCGCACGGACGCGTTATCGGCTTCCTGCTCCAAAGGGCTGCTCGTCGAACTCGTGCGAACCTTTGTTTTTTTTGCTCTGGCCATATAAAAACCACACAGGCGCCAGTGTCCGCCAGCGCGTGCATCGACAACCGTGAATCGATTGTAGCGGTAAGGTGATTGCTGCGACAAACCGTAAACCGTTCGAGTTTCCAGAGATTCAACGAGGGCCGAGCGGAATTCGCGCGGCTTTATAGCCATTCACCCTGAATTAAAAAAACAAAAAGAGGAAAAAGAGGAAAACGGCGCGCATGCCCCGCGCGCCGTCATTGCCCTCTCGCTTTTTTCTGCTAGCCTTCAGTGATGGTGTCGGTGTCCTTCCGCAGGAAGTCCAGCGCAGCCGCTTCCTCCGGCGTGAGTTGTGGCTCTTCGACCTCCGGCTCCTCTGGCGGAAGCTCGGTGAGCAACTGAACTCCACGGTAACGGTCAAGTCCCGTCCCCGCGGGAATCAGCCGGCCCATGATGACGTTCTCCTTCAGACCGCGCAAATAGTCCACTTTCCCGGAAATCGCCGCTTCGGTCAGAACGCGTGTGGTCTCCTGGAAGCTCGCCGCGGAAATAAACGAGTCGGTCGAGAGAGACGCCTTGGTGATTCCCAACAGCAGTGGCCGGCCGGTCGCGGGGCGATTGCCGTCGTGAATCACGTGGTCGTTCTCTTCGCGGAAGCGGAATTTATCCACCTGCTCTTCCAAAAGGAACGGCGTGTCGCCCACATCTTCCACTTTCACCCAGCGCATCATCTGCCGGACGATGGTTTCGATATGTTTGTCGTTGATGTTCACGCCCTGCAGTCGGTAAACCTCCTGCACCGAGTTCACCAGGTACGCCTGCGTGAACTTTTCACCGAGCACCGCGAGCAAATCGTGCGGATTGAGCGGGCCGTCAATCAGCGGCTCGCCGGCGCGAACGTGCTCGCCTTCCTGCACGTTGATGTGCACGCCGCGTGGAATCGCGTACTCCTTGATGGTACGGCCATCCTCGCTCTCCACGTAAATCCGACGCATGCCCTTGACGATCTCGCCATACTTCACGACGCCATCGATTTCGCTGATGACCGCGGGGTCTTTCGGCTTGCGCGTTTCGAAGAGTTCGACAACGCGCGGCAGACCTCCGGTGATGTCTTTGGTCTTGGTGGTTTCGCGCGGGATCTTGGCCAGCACGTCTCCGGGATGCACTTCATCTCCATCGGCGACCATCAAGTGAGCGCGCGAAGGCATCAGGTATTTCTTGCGCACGCGGCCCGCCGAATCGCGCACCTGAATGGCCGGTTGGTGCTTTTCGTCGCCCGGCGGCAACGTAACCACGAGTTGCGAAAGGCCAGTGACTTCGTCCACCTGCTCTTCAATGGTGATTCCGGATTGCAGGTCTTTGAATTCCACCGTGCCGCCCGTCTCAGTGAGAATCGAGAAGGTGTACGGATCCCATTCAACCATGGTCTGGCCAACGGTGACTGGCTGGCCATCTTCCACCTTGAGGCGCGCGCCGTAAACCACGTGGTAGCGCTCCTTCTCGCGGCCCTTTTCGTCAACCACCGCGATCAGACCGGAACGGTTCATGGCAATGAAAGTCTTGCCGCGGCCCTCGACCACTTTCAAGTCAATGAACTTGACGAAGCCATTGTTCTTGGCGTCGACTTTGGATTGTTCGGTAACGCGTGTCGCAGTTCCGCCGATGTGGAACGTTCGCATGGTCAACTGCGTGCCCGGTTCGCCGATGGACTGGGCAGCAATGACGCCCACCGCTTCGCCCATTTCCACGAAGCGGCCGCTCGCCAAGTTGCGGCCGTAACAGCGCGCGCAAACTCCGCGGCGCGATTCGCACGTCAGCACGGAGCGAATCTTTACGCGCTCGATGCCCGCCGCTTGAATCGCATTGGCCAGCTCTTCGGTGACTTCCTGGTTGACCTCGACGATCACGTTGCCTTCGTAGTCTTTGATTTTCTCGAGCGAAACGCGGCCAATCACGCGGTCGCGCAGCGGCTCGACTTCGACGCCAGCCTCAAGGATGGGTTCTACATAAATGCCATCCGCGGTGCCGCAGTCGAATTCGTTGATGATGACGTCTTGCGCTACGTCAACCAGCCGGCGTGTAAGATAGCCCGAGTCCGCGGTTTTCAGAGCGGTATCCGCCAAACCCTTACGCGCGCCGTGCGTCGAAATGAAGTATTGCAGCACGTCCAATCCTTCACGGAAATTGGAAGTGATAGGCGTCTCGATGACTTCGCCGGAAGGCTTGGCCATCAATCCGCGCATGCCGGAAAGCTGCCGAATCTGCTGCTTCGATCCGCGCGCGCCGGAGTCGGCCATGATGTAGATGGGGTTCATGGTGCCCTCTTTATCCTGATTCTCGAGGGCCTTGAACATTTCATCCGCCACTTTTTCGGTCACGTCGCTCCAGATGGCGATAACTTTGTTGTAGCGCTCACCATTGGTGATTGCCCCGTCCAGATATTGTTGCTGCACTTTCACCACTTCGCGCTCGGCGTTGCCCACCAGTTTGGCTTTGTCGCCTGGAATCAGCATGTCGCTGATGCCGATGGAAATACCCGCCTTGGTGGCGTACAGGAAGCCCAGCTCTTTGAGCTTGTCGAGCATCTTCACGGTGCGCTCTAGCCCAAAACGCAGGTAGCAATACTGAACAAGCTGCTGCGTTCCCTTTTTCTTGAGCAAGCCATTGATAAACGGCATCTCCGGCGGCAGATGATCGTTGAAGATGACGCGGCCGACGGTGGTTTGCAGGAACTGATTATTCAGCGTCACCGGCTCAGTGTGGGTGACGTCCTGATCGTCATACGCCGTGGTCATCTCCATCACTTCGCCGCTGTAGCGCAAGCGCATCGGCGTCAACAGCTCCACTTCGCCCATTTCCAGCGCCAGAATCACTTCTTCGACGCTGCCAAACGCGCGCCCTTCGCCCTTGGCGCCTGGCTTCGACTTGGTTAGGTAATAAATTCCGAGAACCATGTCCTGCGTCGGTACAGCCAGCGGGCCGCCATTCGCGGGAGAGAGAATGTTGTTCGAGCTGAGCATGAGCACGGACGCTTCGACCTGCGCTTCCGGCGAAAGCGGAATGTGCACGGCCATTTGGTCACCGTCAAAGTCCGCGTTGAACGCGGTGCAAACCAATGGATGGATGCGAATCGCTTTGCCTTCCACCAGCACTGGCTCGAACGCTTGAATGCCCAAGCGGTGTAGCGTTGGAGCGCGGTTCAGCAGCACTGGATGCTCGCGAATCACTTCTTCCAGAATGTCCCAAACGATCGATTCCTGCTGCTCGACCAGTTCTTTGGCCTGCTTGATCGTGGTGCAATGACCAGCCGCTTCGAGCCGGTGATAGATGAAGGGCTTGAAAAGCTCAAGTGCCATTTTCTTTGGCAAGCCGCACTGGTGCAGCTTCAGTTCCGGCCCGACAACGATCACCGAGCGTCCGGAATAGTCCACGCGTTTGCCGAGCAAATTCTGGCGGAACCGGCCCTGTTTGCCCTTGAGCGTATCCGAAAGAGACTTCAGCGGCCGATTGTTCGTTCCGCGCAGCACGCGACCACGGCGTCCATTATCGAAAAGCGCATCCACCGCTTCCTGCAGCATGCGCTTTTCGTTGCGCACGATGACATCAGGAGCGTGCAATTCCATCAGCTTCTTCAGCCGGTTATTGCGGTTGATCACGCGCCGGTAAAGATCGTTCAAATCCGAAGTCGCAAAACGTCCGCCATCGAGCGGCACCAGGGGCCGCAACTCCGGCGGAAGCACGGGAACCACGTCCAAAATCATCCATTCCGGCCGATTCCCGCTTTTGCGGAACGATTCCACCACTTTCAAGCGCTTGGCATACTTGATCCGCTTCTGCAGGCTCGGATCCGTCTTCATTTTTTCGCGCAGCTCTTCCGAGAGCTTCTCGATGTCCACATGGCGCAGCAGTTCCTTGATTGCCTCCGCGCCCATGCCCGCGCGATACTTGCCCGCGAATTCCTTCTGCAGTTCGCGCTGCTTCTCGTCGAGCAGCAGGTCTTTCTCCTTGATTCCCGGCACTTCGCCCGCGTCAATCACCACAAACGCCTCGAAGTAAAGCACGCGCTCGAGGTCGCGCATGGAAATATCCAGCAGGTATCCGATGCGGCTGGGCAGACCTTTGAAGAACCACACATGCGAGCATGGCGACGCCAGCTCGATGTGCCCCAGGCGCTCGCGGCGAACTTTGCTCAGCGTGACTTCCACGCCGCATTTGTCGCAAATGACCCCGCGATGCTTCATGCGCTTGTATTTGCCGCAGAGGCATTCCCAGTCCGTCACCGGACCGAAAATCTTGGCGCAGAACAAGCCGTCGCGTTCCGGCTTGAACGTGCGGTAGTTGATGGTCTCCGGCTTGGTTACTTCGCCATGCGACCAGGAACGGATCTTTTCTGGACTCGCCAGGCTGATGCGAATCGAATCGAAATCCGCAATCTGACTCGCTCGATCGTAAGGACTAGAACGATACAAGGGCTAACCTCCCGTCCCGGCGATAGCCAGGACAATGAATTTCTTTGCCACGCTCCCTTACAAAAAGCTTGGAAGCGATTAATCGGCTGCTGTCGCTGCCTGCTCCAACTGCGGTTTTTGCCGCTTCATCAGTTCCACGTCCAGGCACAGCGACTGCAATTCGCGAACCAGCACATTGAACGATTCCGGCACGCCGGGTTCGATTCCCGGCTCGCCTTTAACGATGGCCTCGTAGATCTTCGCGCGGCCGTACACGTCGTCGGATTTCGCAGTGAGCAATTCCTGCAGGATATGAGCCGCCCCGTAAGCTTCGAGCGCCCACACCTCCATTTCTCCGAAGCGCTGGCCGCCGAACTGCGCTTTTCCGCCGAGTGGTTGCTGCGTGATCAGCGAATACGGGCCGATGGATCGCGCGTGAATCTTGTCGTCTACTAAGTGCGACAGCTTGAGCATGTAGATGTAGCCGACGGTCACCGACTGCGCGAAGGCATCGCCGGTCATTCCGTCGTACAGCGTGATTTTGCCGCTCTCCGGCAGCTTTGACGCTTCCAGCATATGCCGGATGTCCTTCTCGCGCGCGCCGTCGAATACCGGAGTGGCCACGGGAATTCCTTCGCGGAAGTGCTGGCCGAGATCGATGATTTCTTCGTCGTCCAGGTCCTTGAGCGAATCCCAAACGGAAGTCTGTCCGAACGCATCCTTAAACCATTTCCGAATCACTTCCGCGCGATTTTCTTCTTCGAGCAGCTTGGCAATTTGGCCGCCCAATTCCTTGGACGCCCAGCCCAAATGCGTTTCGAGAATCTGGCCTACGTTCATGCGCGAAGGAACGCCCAGCGGATTGAGCACGATTTCCACTGGCGTACCGTCGGGAAGGTACGGCATGTCTTCCGGGGGCACAATGCGCGCAATCACGCCCTTGTTCCCGTGGCGTCCCGCCATTTTGTCGCCCACGGAGAGCTTGCGCTTCATGGCGATGTACACTTTCACCAGCTTGATCACGCCCGGCGGCAGCTCATCGCCCTTCTTGAGCTTTTCCTTGCGCTCTTCGGTGATCTTGCGCAACACGTCAATCTGCCGTGAAGTCATTTCCTCTATCTCATCGATCTTCTCGATGAGCAGCGGGTCCTTGTCCGACAAACGCAGGCGCTTCAGGTTGCGCGTCGAGATTTTCTCCAGCATCTCGCGCGTGAGCTCTGTGCCTTTGTTCAGCAAGCGCTTATTGGTGCGCTCGTCGTGCAAGTCAGCAACGAGCTTTTGCCCGCCCAGCAAACTGGTTAGCCTCTTCAGCCGCTCGTCAGTGAGAATTCGAATTTCGTCCGCAAGGTTCTTTTCCAGCTTGAAGATTTGCGCGGCCTCGATGGCCTTGTGGCGCTCATCTTTTTCCGCTCCCTTGCGGCAGAAAATCTTGACGTCAACGATGGTTCCCTCGATGCCCGGCGGGCAATAGAGCGAAGCATCGCGAACGTCTCCGGCCTTTTCGCCGAAGATTGCGCGCAGCAGCTTTTCTTCCGGCGTCAGCGTGGTTTCGCCCTTCGGCGTCACCTTGCCGACCAGAATGTCTCCCGGCTTCACCGTTGCGCCGATGCGAATCACTCCGCTTTCGTCCAGATTGCGCAAAAATCCCTCATTAATGTTGGGGATATCGCGGGTGATTTCTTCCGGGCCTAGCTTTGTGTCACGCGCCTCGATTTCGTACTCTTCGATGTGAATCGAAGTGTAGTAATCCTCCTGCACCAGCTTTTCGCTGACCAGAATGGCGTCTTCAAAGTTATATCCACGCCACGGCAGGAACGCGACCAGCACGTTGCGACCAAGCGCCAGTTCGCCGCGATCGGTGCAGGGGCCGTCCGCGAGCACTTGCCCCTGGCGAACACGGTCCCCCGTGCGCACCAGCGGCTTCTGGCTGATGCACGTGTTCTGATTCGAGCGCTTGAACTTCGTCAGCAAATAAATGTCCGAACCGACTTCGCGGCTCAGCACACCGGACTGATCGGATTCGACGCGCACAATGATGCGCTCCGAGTCCACCTGGTCAATCACGCCGTCGCGTTTGCAGCTCACTACCGCTCCCGAATCGTGTGCCGTCACGCGCTCCATTCCGGTTCCGACCAGCGGCGCCTCTCCTTTAATCAGCGGTACAGCCTGGCGCTGCATGTTCGAGCCCATCAACGCGCGGTTCGCGTCGTCGTTTTCAAGGAACGGAATCAAACTCGCCGCCACGGACACCAGTTGCTTCGGCGAAACGTCGATGTAATCCACTTCTTCACGCGACTTCAGCACGAAGTTGCCGGCCTGCCGGCAATTCACCAGTTCCGTGGTGATGCGCCCGCGCTCGTCCAGCGATGCGTTGGCCTGCGCCACCACGTAGCGGTCCTCTTCCCACGCCGACTGATAGAAGCAATATGGATCCGCGGTGATTTTGTTGCGCCCTAGTTCCTCGTTCGCGGAATCCACTTTGTCCTTCTCGACAATTTCACCCGCCTTGAATTCGCTTCCGCCAGAATTCACAATCTGCACATAATCAATCACGCGGCCATTCTTCACTTTGCGATACGGCGACTCGATGAATCCGAATTCGTTGATTCGCGCGTAGCACGAAAGCGAGCTGATCAATCCGATGTTCGGGCCTTCCGGCGTCTCAATCGGACAAATGCGGCCATAGTGCGTGGGATGCACGTCGCGCACTTCGAATCCTGCGCGCTCGCGCGAAAGCCCGCCCGGGCCAAGCGCCGAAAGCCGTCGCTTGTGGGTGATCTCACTCAGCGGATTGGTTTGATCCATGAACTGGCTCAATTGCGAACTGCCGAAGAATTCACGGATCGCGGCCATCACCGGCTTGGCGTTCACCAGATCATGCGGCATGGCCGTGGACATTTCCTGGTACACGGACATTTTTTCCTTGATGGCCCGCTCCATGCGCACCAGGCCGATGCGGAACTGGTTTTCGAGCAGTTCGCCCACCGCGCGGACGCGGCGATTGCCGAGGTGATCGATATCGTCCACGGAGCCGATATTGCGCCGCAGCTTCAGCAAGTACTTGATCGCTCCCACAAAATCGGCGGGATCCAGCGTGCGCTTGTCCAGCGGCGTCTCCAGGCCCAGCTTGATGTTGAATTTCAGGCGGCCTACGCGGCTGAAATCGTATTTCCGCGGGTCAAAAAACATTCCGTTGAATAATGCAGTTGCGGTTTCCAGCGTCGGCGGGTCGCCAGGACGCAGCTTGCGGTAAATTTCGATCAGAGCCTCGCGCGAATTGCGAATCGCGTCCTTCTCGAGCGTGCGGCTGACAATCACACCGACGTCATCGCGCTCCGGGAAGCACACGTCCACTTCCGTAATGCCTGCCTCGGCCAGCGACGCCCAGGTCTCCGAGTTCAGCGGCTTGTTGGCTTCGAGAAGAACTTCGCCGGTCTGCCGATTCACCAGCTCGCCGACTGTCACTGCGCCTTCCAAATCCGCGGGCGTGACTTCCACCTGATTCACTCGCGCTTTCACCATTTCTTTGTACAGCGGCTCAGTGATGCGCTTGTGCGCCGCGACGATGACGTCGCCGGAGTGCGGATGCTTGACTTCACGCGCCAGCTTGCGGTCCAGCAATCCTTCCGAAACGTTCCACAGCAGCTCGCGCTCGCGCAGCGAAATCCTCTCCACTTGATAGAACGTGCGCAAAATCTCTTCGTTCGACTTCATTCCCAGCGCGCGCAGGAAAATCGAGCCCAGGAACTTGCGCTTGCGGTCAATGCGCACGTACAAAATGTTCTTCGTATCGTACTCAAACTCGACCCATGAGCCGCGATAGGGAATGATTTTCCCGAGGAAATAACTGCGGTTGTTAGCGGTCTCGAAAAACACACCCGGAGAGCGGTGCAACTGGCTGACAATCACGCGCTCCGTCCCGTTGATGATGAACGTGCCGTTCTCCGTCATCAGCGGAATGTCTCCGTAGAAAACTTCCTGCTCCTTGATGTCGCGAATGGATTTCGCCCCGGATTCCGGATCCTTGTCGTAAATTGTCAGACGAATGGTTACTTTCAGCGGCGCGGAATAGGTCATGCCGCGCTCCTGGCATTCGTTCACGTCGTATTTCAGTTGCAGCGTCACGGGGTCGCCGCACTTGTTGCAAAAGGTCGGCGTGTTGCGGTTGAACGCGCCGCACTTCGAACACACCACATCGCCGGTCTTGTAAGGATTGGTCACCACCGAAGCGCCGCAGTTCCGGCAAGTCGCGCGCAAATGATGCAGCCCGCGCAAATGCCCGCACTTGCACTCCCAGTCGCCAATCGCGTAGTCCACGAAGTCAAGCTGCGACAGTCCGCGAAAATCTTGTATCGGGAAGACCGACACAAATACCGACTGCAAGCCGGTGTCCTCGCGTTCGCTGGGCAGTTTGTCCATTTGCAGAAAGCGCTCGTAGGACTTCTTCTGCACATCAATTAGGTTCGGAATCTGCACGGCTGCGCGAATCCGCGCAAAGTCCAGACGCTTCCGTTCTCTTGTGGCTCGATTTCCATTGCGCATGCTGGCTTACCTCATTCCCTTCCGGGGGTTGAAACCGGAGTCATTTTCTGTGGCGACACCACAGCATGATTCCGGGCAGGACGCGCGCTGACGCGTAATAGCTGAACGGAGCGCGCGCGTAGACGAATCTTCTGTTGCCGCTTTCGCCGCGAGATTTTTCGCTCCCGGCACTACTTGATCTCGACCTTGGCTCCCGCGTCCTCGAACTTCTTCTTGATGGTGGCTGCTTCTTCCTTGTTGACGCCTTCCTTCACCGGCTTGGGCGCGCCATCGACCAAATCCTTCGCTTCCTTCAGGCCCAGGCTGGTGACCTCGCGAACCGCTTTAATCACGTTGATTTTATTCGCGCCTACTTCGGTGAGAACCACGGTGAATTCCGTTTTCTCTTCCGCCGGCGCCGCGCCGCCCGCTGCCGCTCCGCCGCCCGCAACCATCATGGGAGCCGCCGCTGCCGCTGAGACGCCGAACGCCTCTTCCATTTTCTTAACCAGGTCCGACGCTTCCAGCAGCGTCAGCCCCTTGATTTCATCCAGAATCGCTTCTACTTTGCTCGCCATCGCCTTTTCCTATCCTCCGTTAAGTTAAACTCGCTAAACTCTTATTCCGACTTGACCGCCGGAGTTGGCTCTTCGCCGGAGCCGAATTTGTTGGCCTTCACTGCTTCATTCGTCACCACTGCCAAATTTCGCGACACCGCTGCCGTCACCGAAGCCAATCGCTGCACGGGAGCGTTCAACAGGAACATGATTTTGCTGATCAACTCTTCCTTGCTGGGCAGATTGGCCAGCTCTTGAATCTCCGCAATCGAAACGACGCGGCCTTCCACCCAACCTGCGCGGAACTTGAACGCCGGCACATCCTTCGCCACCTTTGTCAGCACTTTCGCCAGCGCCACCGGATCCGTCATGGTGTACGCAATCGAATTCGTTTGCTTCAAGTCTTTCAGCAGCGGTTCGACAGGCGTTCCTGTGCCTGCGCGCTCCGCCAGCGTGTTTTTCACTACTTGATAATGCCCGCCAGCCTTCTCCACCGCGCGACGCAGCGCCGTATCCTGCTCCACAGTAATTCCCTGGAACGTTGATAGAATCACGCTTGAGACGCTAGCCAGCTTCGTGCGCAGCGCATCCGCGTGATCTCTCTTTTCCTGCTTCTTCATGCCCATGCTTGAACTCCCTCGCAAAACCCTTTGCTATGCGGCCGCCGTCGCAGTCTCGACTTCCGAATGGTCGATCAAAATTCCCGGGCCCATCGTGGAAGTCAGCGTCACGCGCCGAATGTATTTGCCCTTGGCCGTCGCTGGCTTCGCTTTTGACACCGCGCCGAGCAGCGCCAGCGCGTTTTCCGCAAGCTGCTCCGCGCCGAAACTGATCTTCCCAATCGGTGAATGAATAATTCCCGTCTTGTCCAGCCGGAATTCCACTTTGCCCGCTTTGATTTCTTTCACGGCGCGCGCCACTTCAAATGTCACTGTGCCGGTCTTAGGATTCGGCATCATTCCGCGCGGGCCCAGCACTTTGCCGAGCCGGCCAGCGGACTTCATCATGTCCGGCGTGGCGATCACCGCGTCATAATCCGTCCAGCCGCCCGCGACTTTCGTCACCATGTCTTCGCCGCCCACGAAATCCGCGCCGGCCTCCTGCGCCTCGCGCACTTTTTCCCCGCCGGCAATCACCAGCACGCGCTTCGATTTTCCCAGCCCGTTTGGAAGCACCACTGTGCCGCGCACCATCTGGTCGGACTGCTTCGGGTCGACACCCAGATTGATAGACAGCTCGACCGTTTCATCGAACTTCACGAAGTGCGCCTTCTTCAGCAGTTCCGCGGCTTCGCCCAGCTTGTACGCGCGCGCTTCCACCAGCTTCCGCGCCTTCTCGATGTTCTTTCCGCCAACCTTGCTCATGCCTCTCCCTCTTTTTTGGAACTGATCCGGCTAGCCTTCCACTTCAATTCCCATATTTCGCGCCGTGCCCATCACCGTCCGAACTGCTGATTCCAGATTCGTGGTGTTCAAATCCACCAGCTTGACCTTCGCAATCTCTTCCACCTGCTTGCGGCTCACTTTGGCCACTTTGTTGCGGTTCGGCTCCGGCGAGCCCTTCACGATTCCCGCGGCGCGCTTCAGCAACTCCGACGCCGGCGGCGTCTTGGTAATAAACGTGAACGTGCGGTCGCTGTAAATCGTCACCAGCACCGGAATGATCATTCCATCCGGCTCTTTGTTCGTCTTCGCGTTGAACTGCTTGCAGAAATCCATGATGTTCACGCCCTGCGGGCCCAGCGCCGTGCCTACCGGAGGCGCAGGCGTGGCCTTCGCCGCAGGCAGTTGTAATTTCACCATTGCTTGAACTTTCTTTGCCATTCCAGCTCCCTAAACTCGCTCAAGAATTTGTGTCGCTTCAAACTCGCGCCGCGCTGCTACGCCACTTTCTCCACTTGCGCGAAATCCAGTTCCACAGGGGTCGACCGTCCAAAAATCGTCACGCTCACTTTCAGCGTGCTGCGGTCGGAATTCACTTCCTCGACCACTCCCGTGAAATTCGCGAACGGCCCATCCACGATGCGCACATTTTCGTTTCTGTCGAATGTCAGCTTCGGACGTGGCTTTTCCGCCGTAGTGGTCGCGCGATTCAAAATGTTTTCGACTTCCTCATCGCTGAGCGGTGTCGGGATCTGTCCGGAACCCACAAATCCCGTCACGCGCGGCGTGGAGCGCACCACATGCCACGTATAATCGTCCATGTCCATTTCGACCAGCAGGTAGCCCGGATAGCACATTCGTGACGACACCACTTTCTTGCCGCCGCGCACCTCGACCACCGACTCGGTCGGAATGATCATTCGTCCGATTTTGTCCTGCAATCCAAACGCGGCCACGCGCCCTTCCAGGCTCTCTTTGACTTTTCTCTCGAAGCCTGAGTACGTGTGCACGATGTACCACTGCTTAGCCATGACGCTTCCTTCTTTTTGTTCCGCGTGAGTCAAATTTTCTATCGCTCGCCCCTTTTACCTGAACGCCCTGCTTAAAAAATGCGTCGCACTTAAACGCTTTACTTAAAATAGTTCAGCACCACTTTAAACAACGCGCCAAATAGTGAATCCGTCCCCAGAAAAAACAGTCCGAAAAACGCCACCGTGATCGTCACCACTACGGTTGTTGAAATCACTTCTTGCCGCGACGGCCACACGACCTTGGCCATCTCCGAGCGCACATCATGCACGAATTGTTTCCAGCGCCGCGGATACTCGCCGGCCTTCTGCAGCGGCCCGGGTATGGAAATCGATGAACCGCCGCTTTCGCGCTCCTCTTTCAACTTTACCGCCTCACTCATCCGTCTTCCTTATTCCCGTTCCGTTCCGCTCTCCAAAACTGGCAGGGGAGGAGGGATTCGAACCCCCACATCCGGTTTTGGAGACCGGCGGTCTACCGTTGAACCTACTCCCCTGAATCGCAACGCTTTTTGTCGCGATTCACAAGAACCGTGCCGTTCACTTCACTTCTTTGTGTGGCGTGTGCTTCCGGCACGTACTGCAAAATTTCGAAGTCTCCAGCCGGTCGGGATGCTTCTTCCGGTTCTTCATGGTCGTGTAATTCCGGTTCTTACATTCGCCGCACTGCAATGTGATGATCTCGCGCATAGTCTCCTACTCGACAATCTCAGTGACGGCGCCGGCGCCTACGGTGTGCCCGCCTTCGCGAATGGCGAAGCGCAAGCCCTTTTCCAGCGCTACCGGCGTGATCAGCTTCACTTCCACCGACACATTGTCTCCCG